>SL_4KL_010_BRINEDRAFT_10000467_pt1 | contig 20781 bp, 22 predicted proteins | sample SodLak_010_BRINE_2_FD_10664 | JGI IMG/M metagenome (IMG submission 10664) | reverse complement strand
CTCGGCTCTGCACCGATGCATCCGATCGAACTGGTCGCGCCGCGCGAGTGAGCGATCGCCGCGCTTGGGCGACGCGTCGTTCCGATCCAACCCACCGATTCGATCCAACCCACCGCTTCGATCCAACCCACCGATTCGATCCGGCGTACCGCGTCTGACGCGCGTCGTTCGACAACGAACGCTTAATAGGCGCGCTCGTGACCGTATTCCATATGAACGCTGCTCCACAGGAGATTACGTCGCTCGTCGGCCGCGAAGTCTACTCGAACAACGGGGTTTTCGTCGGCGAGGTCGAGGACGTTCGTCTCGATCTGGACGCACAGGCCGTAACTGGACTCGCGCTCGCCGAACTCAACGGGCAACTGTTTGCCGGCCGCGTCGAGCGCAACACCGGCGTCATCGTTCCGTACCGCTGGGTTCGAGCGGTCGGCGACGTGATCCTCGTCAACGACATCATCGAGCGGCTCGACACGGGAACTGACGAGCAGGAAGCCGAGGCCGGCCAGTCCGCTCAGTGAGGCGATTCGGTTCGACCTCGTCGAAACGCACAGCGAACCCGCTCAGAACGGAAGCGCGTCGCGTAGACTGCTGAAAAATCCTCCGCTCTCCCGTCGTTTCCGATCGAACACCGGATACAGCGCGTCGAGCAGCTCCGTCTCGTTCTCGAACCGGCGCTGTGGGAGCTGATCGAGCGCGTCCTCAAGTGCGACTGTTCGCCCCTTGGCGTCGTACGGAATCTCGTGGTCGTCGAGAGCGGCGAGTATCTCCGCGCTCGTCGCGGGGAACGATACGTCCGCCTCCTCGATCCGAGCGTCGACCACGGCGATACCGAACTCGATCGCCTCGGGCTTCGAGGATCCGCCGCCACCGGGTGGGCGTGCTGCCATCGCCGCAGGCTACTCCCTCGGGAGCCTTTAAACCCCTGTTCAACGCCAACGCGGAACCGCCGCGGGAGGCGTGAAGCGCCGCCAGCCGCAGTCTGCAGAGATCACTCCGGGATCGACTCTTCGGGCGGTGCCGCGTCGATCACGGCGAGTTCGATCCCGTCGCCGGCACGGTCGAACGCCGCGACGGAGTCGTCGTCGTACGGCGGGACCGCGATCAGTATGACCGCGGCGAGGTCGTCCGTTTTTGACACCCCGAGAACCCCGTTCGGATGCGAGAGAAACCGCGCGCCACCGTGCCCCGCGGGCGTTCCGAGTTCGACGCCGAACACCGCGTTCACCGATCCGCCGATCCCGGTCAGCGTGAAATGCGTCAACACCGGCATCTCGGGATCGAGTCCGGTCGCTTCCTCGAACTTCCCGGCGCGGGTCGCCGAAAGTCGGAGGTTCGACTCCTGTGGGTCACGGTCGGCCGCGTGGTCGAGAAGGACCGTCAACAGGTCGCGGGTGATGTGTATCATGAGCAGGGGTTTCGAGCCGTGAGCAGGGGTTTCGCGCCGTGGGCAGTTAGATGCCGAGCGCAGACCGAAGCGTCTTCGCGTACAGTCCGGGCGCTTTGCGGCGCGATCCCGAAAGCGCGTCTTCGATCGCGATCGCGGCGTTGTCGAGCACGCCGACGCCGTGGCCGACGAGAACGCGATCCGGGTTCAGCCCGGACAGCGTCTCGTGCGGCGGCGTCAGCCGGAGCATCGGGTGGACCCCGAGCCGCTCGCGGTCGCCGCGAAAGTACGACGAGGAGCCGAGTGATTCGGGAACGACGAGCGTCTCGCCGTCGAAGAGACCGACCTCCTGCCACGGCGGCACCGAAGAGTCGCGGATCCGGAACGCCTCGAACCCGGAGTCCGCCAGTCGCGAGCGGAACCGTTTGACGGGTGCGTCCAGTTCGTCGGCGACGCCGGTCATCCAGTCGGGGACGTACACCGGAACGTCGTGACGCGTCGCGATCGCGGCGCTGTCACGTTTGTGACGGTCGAGGCAGACGGCCACGCCGGCGACCGTACCGAACTCCTCGAGCAGGTCGTCGAGGCCGGGTGCGTCGACCGGATCTATCACCCACACGTCGTCGGTCTCGCTCTCCTCGTTCGGGACCGCGAGCGCGTGGCTCGCGCGTTCCATCGTCTCGTCGGGGTACGCGATCCAACCGACGCCGCGGTCGAACCGATCGATCTCGTGGAGGTCGGCCTCGCCGTCCGCTTTCATAGGCATACTCACGCTTCGGTCCGGACCCTTTTCAACCCGTCTCCGACGGGACCACCGCTCCGACGAGAACACGCTTCGGACAGATCACTCCGTGGTCTGACGAAGGGCGTCGAGCACGCGTACCGTTCCGTCCATATACGACTCCCCCAACACGACGTCGGCCGCCGACCGTGCGGCCGCGTCGGCGTTGGCGACGGCGTACGACTTGTCGACGACTTCGAACGTGGAGACGTCGTTCTCGCTGTCGCCGATCGCGACGAACGACTTCGGATCGATTTCGAGCGCGTCCGCGACGCGTCGGAGCGCACGTCCCTTGCTCACGTGGGGCGATTTGACATGGTAGGCGTAGCCGGTATCAACGACCTCCAGGTCGCCGGCGGCGGCCGCCGCGACCTCGCGCAACAGCGTCACGTCGGCGTCGATCGACACCGCGACCTCGGTCTCTCGCCAGCGGTTTACCGTGTCGCCGGTCCCCCAGCCGAGTTCGCCGCCGCGCTCCCGAAACGCCTCAACGGCCGCCCATGCGGCGTCGGCGTCGCCGAGGATCGTCGTCTCGCCGTCGACGTGGACGACACCCCCGTTCTCAGCGATGACCTGCTCCTCGCGGCCGAGAAAGTGCGACAGCGCGATCGGGTACGGAAACGCCTTTCCGGTGGCAAACACGATCGGCGCATCCCACGCCGGTAACAGCTCGAAGACCCGCGGGTCGATCCGACCGCTCGGCGTCGTCAACGTCCCGTCGATATCCAGTGCCAGGGGCGGAACCATATACTCTTTAGACTCCCGGAAAACAACTGTGTTCCGCTTGAAAAGCCGTGAATCGGAACGTATCGGCTCAGATCGACCACTGAGGGCGGTCGAACAGCTCCCGGAACACGAGCGTCGGGAATCGGGGAACGAGTCGGCTCGGCGGTCGCCCTTTGCCGCCGCTCCGCGCCACGGTGACGCGCTCGAGGAGTCCCGCGTCCGCGAGTTCGTACAGCACGCGGCGCACGGTCGACGCCGACAGATCCACCGTAGGTCGCGACGCGATCGTCTCCGTCGCTGCGCTCACCGACGCTCGTGCGGTCTCCGGAAGACTCACCAGCTCGTACAGGAGCCGGCGGCGACTCTCCGAGAGCGCGAGAACTCGTCCCAAGGCGACGCAGGGCTTCGGTACCGCCTCGATTCCCCCGTCGAGGTCTGCCGGTCGGATCGTCGAGGCGCCGGCGCGCTCCGCGTTGATCGCGGCACCCGCGATCGCTGCGAGCGCGTCGTGCGCGTCGCCGTCAGCCCACTCGCTTATTTCGCGGATCTGATCGTGAGTGAGCGCGTCACGTCCGAGCCCGGTCGAACACCGGCTCGTCAACAGCTCGACGAGCACGTGACGCCGGTACGGTTCAAACGCGACGGTGGCGTCCGGTTCCCACTCGATAGCCTCCGGTGGCTCCCGTCCGAGACAGACCGGAACGGTCTGATCGCTCACGTTCGTGAGCCAGTCGACCACAGTCGTCGAGTCTGCCGTTTCCGGCTCGTTCACGTGGTCGACTGCAACGACGATATCCGGCCCCGTCCTGATCCCGTCTCGAAGGGCGTCCGCGAGTTCGTCGGTGCCAACCCCGTGTTCGGGGACCGGATTGTCGCTGATCTCCGCGAGCATATCGTGGTAGAGACGGAACCGCGTGGACGCTCGGCGAGCGTCTACGTAGACGAACCCCGGAAGGGTCGGTTCGACCGCTCGTGTCGATGTCTGTATCGCGCGTCGGGGGCCGCTGTGGGCTGCGAGTCGGTCGAAGAGCGCAGAGACGATGGCGGACTTACCGCTCCCCTTCGGCCCGTGGACGTAGACGCTCGGTGGAAGTGAGCCCGAAAAGGCCGGACTGAAGACGTCGAGAAGCCGCTCGAACAGTGGACCGCGGCCGACCGGAGACTCGGGGTGTGTTATCGGAGAAACCGCATCCAGATCGACGATGACGCCCGCACCGGCGTCGTAGCCGAGCCGCCGTTCGATCCGGTCGTCGATGTTCACGATAAACCCTCCGAGGTGCGGAAATAAAACTGGTATGAACTACGGACGGCCGACCGCGATGAACGCTGACGATCCGGGGGTGGATCGCTCGTGTAGAATCGACTGTCAACACGTCGAGCGCTCGTCAATCGGCTCGCTGCTGCTACCAGTGGTCCGGTTTGTATCGGTTGATGATCAGCGTCGATATCACAAACACGATGCCGCTTATCGCGCCGGCCATCGCGCCGGCGATCACTCGCACGCCGAGCGGTCCGTCCGCGGTCGCCACGACGAGGAGCGCGACGATACCGGCGACGATCAGTAGGTTTCGGCCGTCTCGTCTTTCGAATCCCAGCGTGTACATACGAGTGTGTCATTTTCGGCGAGGATAAATCCATCCTGAACGGATCGGTCCGCTGTCGTCCGTTCACGAAGGGGTCGTGATCGGCCGGAGCGGCGCGACTGCTGTCGCTCACGGTACTGTCCACACACTTAACCGACCCGACCGCTTTTCGGGGGGTATGTCGGAACAACAGTTCCACGACTCGGTCGTCACAGCCGATAAATGGAGCAAAGTCATCGCCCTGTTCGTTGCGATCGCGATCTTCTTGCTCGGGCGAGAGCTGACTGGCGACGTGCAGTTCGTCTCGATTGTCGCCGCGACCGCCGCCATTGGCGTTCGCCTGTACATCCCGTACTACGCGAGTATGCAGGTCCCGGAGGGAGACCGGATGCCGCTCCACGAGCATCCGGTGACCGCCAATTATCACCACGGTGCGGCGGGGCTGGCGCTGGTCGTCGTCTCGGTCGTCTCCTTCGGAACGTTTCTGTTGATTCATGCCTTTCTCACCGCGATCGGTGTTGGGGTCATCTCCGGGGCACTCGCGTATCTCGTGTTGTCGTCCGTGCTTCCGTCTGCGTGAAAAATTACGGTGGCTGGGTTTAGACCGCTCCGGGCACCCAGACAGCAGATCCGAGGATCCCGACGATCGACAGGATCGCGATGAACGTGTGGGTTATCGCGATCGAGGCGGCCGGCGGGTCCACGTGCGTGTCACCGTGCGCGTAGAAGACGCGCTGGAACGCCTCACCGACCAGGGCTCCAAGGACACCAAAGAGGCCGGCGATTGCCAGCGCAACGATCGGGCTGTATCCGGTCCCAGCAGTGGCGAGATACGCCGTTGCAGCCGGTAGCGTCATGTGGTGGGTGACCGGTATCTTCCCGATGCCGAGGTTCAAGAACAGTAGCGTCGCCGCACTGATACCGAACCCGAGGAACGGGCTTCCGGTCTGGATCGCGGCGTACGCGGCCGCGAGCCCAGCGACGAGACCGATCGAGGTGACGTGTGACCACTTGTACATGTTCGGCAGCCACGGCTCGACGGCGAGACGGTCCTCGCTGGCTTTCTCGCCGTCACCCGGCACTTCGCCGGGTTCGCGCATCTCCTCGCGCTCGAACGGCCCCATATCCATGTAACCGTTCGCCTTGTCGCTGACGACGCCGATGACGGAGTAGCCGAACACCAGTCGGTGGAGCAGCGCGCTGGCGACGACGGTGAACGCGATCGGGTCCGTCGGAATCGCGAGGTTCCGTAACACCTGTTCCAGCAGAATCCCGAAGACACCGAACGCCGCACCGACGGCGAGGATATCCGGTCGGCTTCCCAGCGCAACGGTGATGTCTTTCCCGGTGTGGTAGTCGAAGCCAGAGTTGATATCACCCTTCTTTGCGGCGTACGCCGCCGCCGCCGCACCGCCGGCGAAGGAGATGTGCGGACCGAAGACGGGACCGAACCCGACGTCGACACCGGCGCCGCCGGCCGCGTCGCCGCCGAAGACGCCGGCGATGACGAGGAATCCGGTGAAGACGAAGGCCGGAAGCGCACCGAGCGCGGCGCCGAACGCCCCGCCGGCCGCCGCACCGAGCCAGATCGTCGGATCGAGCAGGATCTCGAGGACCGCATCGATCGAGCCCACGTTCCACTGCGCGAGCACGCCGGTCGCAACGACGGCGTCCATCTACTCGTCCCCCTCGTCGTCTTGCGCCCAGTTCAACGACCGCTCGACCGCGTCGTCCCAGCGGCTGTACAGCTTGTCGACGTCGCCCTGGCTCTTCTCGGGCGTGAACTCGCGGTCGATCTGCCAGTTGTCGCGGAGCTCGTCGACGGTGTCCCAGTAGCCGACCGCCAGCCCGGCAGCGTACGCCGAGCCGAGTGCAGTGGTCTCGTCGACCTCCGGTCGCGCGATGTCCGTCTGGATGATGTCGGACTGAAGCTGACAGAGGAAGTTGTTTTTGACCGCGCCCCCGTCGACGCGGAGACTCGTCATTTCGACGCCGGAATCCGCTTCCATCGCCTCAGTGAGGTCACGAGTCTGGTACGCGATGCTCTCGAGAGTCGCCCGGACGATGTGTTCCTTACCGGTGCCGCGGGTCATCCCGACGATGGTGCCACGAGCACGGCCGTCCCAGTGTGGCGCCCCGAGTCCGGTAAAGGCCGGGACCATGTAAACGCCGTCCGTCGAGTCGACCGACCGAGCGAGCTCGGCGGTCTGTGCGGCGTTGTTGATCAGGTCGACGTCTTCGAGCCACTCGATAGCGGCGCCGGCAATGAAGATCGATCCCTCCAGCGCGTACTGGACCGGCTCGCCGGACATCTGGAAGCCGACAGTCGTGAGCAGTCCGTTATCGGACGCGACGGCTTCCTCTCCGGTGTTCATCAGGTAGAAGGCACCGGTACCATAGGTGTTCTTCGCGTCGCCCTTATCGAAGCACGTCTGGCCGAACAGCGCGGCCTGCTGGTCGCCGAGCGCGCCGGCGACGGGAATTTCCTCGCCGAGGAAGCCGTCCGCGTCCGTGTGCCCGTAGTAGTCCTCGTCGGACGACGGGCGTACCTCCGGTACCATCTCCTTGGGCACGTCGAACTCCTCGAGAAGCCCGTCGTCCCACTCCATCTCCCGGATGTTGTACAGCATCGTCCGAGAGGCGTTGGTGACGTCCGTGATGTGGTTGCCCGTCAGGTTGTAGATGAGCCACGCGTCGATCGTTCCCATGATAAGCTCGCCTTCGCGAGCCCGCTCACGAAGGTCACCGCCGCGGGAGCTCTGCATCTTGAGCGGCTCTGCGTTATCGAGGATCCATTCTGTCTTCGTCGCGGAGAAGTACGCGTCGCACTCCAGACCGGTCTTCTCGCGGATCTCTTCGACCTTGCCGGCTTCCTGAATCTCCTCGACGCGGTCCGTCGTCCGGCGGTCCTGCCAGACAAGGGCGTTGTGAACCGGCTTGCCGGAGTCTTTATCCCAGACGATCGTCGTCTCACGCTGGTTGGTGATACCGATCGCGTCGAGCTGGTTCGCCTCAAGACCCGCATCCGCGAGCCCGTCAAGGACGACCTGCTGTGTGTTCTCCCAGATCTCGATCGGGTCGTGCTCGACCCATCCCGGATTCGGATAGATCTGTTCGTGCTGTTCGTAGGCGTTCGCGACGACCTGTCCGCCGTGGTCGAACACCATAAAGCGGGTACCGGTCGTCCCTTGGTCTATCGCACCGACATATTGTGTCATGTTTCGAATCCCTCCTGTGGCGCTGGTCCGTCCGTGACGACGCCACCGTCCGTATCCCACGTCCCGCCGGAACCGGTTTCGTCAGCCGCTCACCGCGAGACGCCGTGTCCGGCCTGCACGCCGGCACAGCGGTCGGAAGCGGGGAGCGTTGTCGTCGTCGCCGCGGCATATCTTCACGGAAGCTACCACGCCGTTCGTGAACATAATGTACTACCATAATAAACTTCCTGTTAAAATCCCGATCAAACCGAGAGTGAAAAACTAGAGTATATAAATCTGGCGGAGACACGACCATTTGCACTACTTGAATGTCCCTGATAGTTATGATTGAGTCTGGATAAGAGGTAAAGTAAAGTGTGCGGGGTCCCAGCGGATCGATATGGATCAACAGGTGGACGTCATCGTCGTCGGTGGGGGATCGACGGGCTGTGGCGTCGTCAGGGATCTGGCGCGGCGAGGGCTCGATACGGTCCTCGTCGAGAAAGGGAACCTGACGCACGGGACGACCGGGCGCATGCACGGGCTATTACACAGCGGCGGTCGATACGCTGTCTCCGACCAGAAGAGCGCCCGCGAGTGTATCGAAGAGAACCGCGTCCTCCGCGACATCGCGGGCCACTGCGTCGAGGAGACCGGTGGGATGTTCGTGAAGCGACCGGAGGATTCCGAGGAGTATTTTCAAGAGAAGTTGGAGGGCTGTCGCGCGTGCGACATCCCTTCTGAGGTGATCGACGGTGAGGAAGCCCGCCGCCGCGAGCCGTACCTCGCGCGCGACGTCGAGAAGGCGATAGCGCTCCCTGACGGCGCGGTCGACCCGTTTCGGCTCTGCGTCGCTAACGCGGTGGACGCTCGTGAGCACGGCGCCCGCGTCGAGACGCACGCCCCGGTAACCGACGTGCTCGTCGAGGATGGCGAGATCGTCGGCGTGGAGATCGAACACGAATCCGGCCCGGGAAAGCGCGTCCACCGTACGCCCGGGACGACTGAGGAGATCCGCGCGCGACACGTCGTCAACGCGACCGGTGCATGGGCCGGACAGATCGGTGAGATGGCCGGCGTCGATGTCGAGGTTCGTCCCTCGAAAGGCGTGATGACGGTGATGAACACCCGGCAGGTCGACACCGTGATCAACCGCTGCCGACCGAAGGGCGACGCGGACATCATCGTTCCCCACGAGACCGCCTGCATCCTCGGGACGACCGACGAAGAGGTCGACGACCCCGAGGACTACCCCGAAGAAGAGTGGGAAGTCGATCTCATGATAGAGACGCTCTCCGAACTGGTCCCGGCGTTGAAAGACGCCCGGACGCTCCGGTCGTTCTGGGGCGTTCGCCCCCTCTACGAGCCGCCAGGAACCGGCACAGAGGACCCGACCGACATCACCCGCGACTACTTCCTCTTGAATCACGACGAGCGCGACGATCTCCCCGGGATGACGACTATCGTCGGTGGGAAACTCACCACCTACCGGATGATGGCAGAGTCGATCAGCGACCACGTCTGTGAGCTTCTCGGCCACGAGGCGACCTGCGACACCGCCGATGTCCCCCTGCCGGGTTCAGAGCGCCCCGCACGGATGGAAGCGCTCATGGACGAGTTCGGGCTCCGCTCGCCGGTCGCCCGCCGCTCGGGCCAGCGGCTCGGCTCTCGCGCGGACGACGTGCTCGGCGGCGCCGATCCGAATCCCGTCGTCTGCGAGTGTGAGGGCGTCACGCGCGCGGAGGTTCGTGACGGTATCGACCAGGCGGGCAGCGACCTCAACGCGGTCCGGCTCCGCACGCGCGCCTCGATGGGGAACTGTCAGGGCGGCTTCTGTACGCATCGGATCGCCGCTGAACTCGCACAGGAGTATCCCGAGCCGGTCGTTCGCGACGCCGAAGACGAGCTGTACCAGGAGCGCTGGAAAGGACAGCGACACGCGCTGTGGGGTCGACAGCTCTCGCAGGCGATGTTGAATCACCTGTTACACGCGACGACGATGAACCGCGACGGCGATCCGGCAAATCTCGACGCCGAAGTCGACTTCGGCGCGTTCGACGCTGGGGCCGATGAAGAGTCAGCGGGACCCAGCGGCGGGGCCGAAACCGGAACCGCCGCGGCTGACGGGGGCCGCGCAGGTGACGACGCGGCGACGGATGGGGGCCGCGCAGATGGCGACGCGGCCACCGACGGAGGGGCAGATGGCGATCGATAGCGACGTCCTCGTGGTTGGCGGTGGGCTCGCCGCGATCACTTCGGCGATCGCGGCCGCTCGTGAAGGATCCGACGTCCGGCTCGTCTCACACAAGTCGAGCACGCTCCGGCAGGCGTCAGGGCTGATCGACGCGCTCGGGTACGTCCCCGCGGTCGAGCCTGCGAAGCCGCTCCGTGAGGGGCCGCCGACCGCGGGCCGCGAACTCGACCGCGACGAGTGGCCCGACCCAGAGGGGCCGCTCTCAGACCCCTTCGAAGCGATCGAACGGCTCCCGGAAACCCACCCGTACCAGATTGTCGGCGTCGACGCGCTGCGAGATGGGCTCGATCTCTTCGACGAGCTCGTCGGCGACGCGTACCGCGGCGGACACACCGACCGAAACGCCCTCCTCCCGACGTTCGGCGGGAGCGTGAAACCGACCGCGCGCTACCCGGCCGCCGCCGAGGCGGGGCTCGCGAGCGACGACCGACCGACCCTGATCGTCGGCTTTCGTTCGTTGACCGAATACGACGCGAGAGCGTTCGCGGGGCGGTTAGCGGCGGCCGGCGTTCCCTTCGACGTCGCCGGTGCCGAAGTCGAGTTCGCAGAGGCGTTCCGCGCCGACACGAAGGTCACTCGGGTCGCGAAAGCGCTCGATCACGACGAGGAAATCGACGGCACGCCGGCCCGCGAGGCGCTGGCGAAAGCCGTGAGCCCGCACCTCCACGACGTCGTCGACGAGGCGGGCGGCGTCGACCGCGTCGAGCGCGTCGGCTTCCCGGCGTTTCTCGGCGACCAGCACGGCGAAGCGGTCCGCGCCGAGCTGGCCGATCGGCTCGGCGCCGACGTGTTCGAGATTCCGATGGGGCCGCCGAGCCTCCCCGGGCTCCGGCTGGAAGACCGACTGTACGACGCGCTCGACGCCGAGGGCGTCCGGTTCGAGACCGGCAACCCGGTCGTCGGCATCGAGACGGAGACTGACGGCCGGATCGAGTCGGTGTCGGTCAGTAAAAAAGGGCGCGAGACGCCCTACGGCGCCGACGCCTTCGTGCTGGCGACTGGCGGGCTCGTCGGAAAGGGGTTGGACTCCGACCGCGATGGAGTCCGAGAGCGGGCGTTCGACCTCCACGTCGAACAGCCCGCGGACCGGTACGAGTGGTTCGTCGACGACGCGTTCGGCGACCAGCCGTACGCGCGGTTCGGGGTTCGACCTGACGAGCGAGGGCGCCCGCTCGACGCCAACGGCGCGGTACAGTACGCGAACGTCTTCGCGGCCGGCGGGGTCGTCGGCGGCGCGGATATCGCGAGAGAGAAGTCCGCGAGCGGGGTGTCGCTCGCGACCGGCATCGTGGCCGGACGGCAGGCGGCGACGGAGGCCAAGCAATGACACGAGACACAGACGAGGGAGACGACGGCGACGAATCGGACGGAGAACCTCGCGGCTCCGAGGAGCCGAGCCCCGGAGTCCCGCAGGCGGGTCGCGACGAGCAGCCGTCGATATTCGTTCCCGACGACGGAGAGCCGAAAGAGGCGACCGGAGCGGGAGGACGAACGGCGACCGACGAACGGCCCGCAACCGACGGTGGCGTCAAAAGCGCGACTGGCGGGAGCGATTCGACAGAGCTCGATCCGGACGCGTACGATCCGGTTGACGTGTTCCCCGGCGGCGACCTCGACCTCCGGGAGGGCGCCGACTCCTGTTATAAATGCACGAGCTGTGACACCTCCTGTCCGGTCGCGGAGGTCGACGAGGAGTTCCCCGGACCGAAGTTCCAGGGGCCCGAGCAGTGGCGGCTCAAGCGGAAGGGCGACCACGACATCGACCCGTCGATCGATTCCTGTTCGAACTGCATGCGATGTGACGACGCCTGCCCCTCCTCGGTGCCGCTCTCACAGATGCACAACGAGGCGCGCGGGCAGTTCGTCGAAGAGCAGATGGAGAAGCTCTCACTGGAGTACGTCCGCAACCGCGTGCTCGCGAACTATCACACCTCGGCACAGCTCGCCAGCGTCTTCCCGCGAACCTCCTCGTTCGTGATGAACTTCGGCCCGGTCCGGTGGGGAATGGAGAAGGTGCTCGGCATTCCGAAAGAGCGCGACTTCCCCGAGTTCGCCACCGAGACGTTCCGCGAGTGGTGGAAGGCTCGCGGCGGCGCACAGGTCGAGAACCCCGACAAGCGCGTCGCGTACTTCCACGGCTGTTACTCCAACTACAACACGCCCGAGGTCGGCAAGGCGATGGTACGAGTGTACGAGCAGTTCGGCTACGAGGTGATGGTACCACCCCAGAAGTGTTCGGGCACGCCGATGTTCGCGAACGGAATGTTGAAAGACGCGCGTCGACACGCGGAGACGAACGTCGAGAACCTGATCGAAGCGATCGGAGCGGGAGCGGACGTCATCGCCTCCTGTACCTCGTGTTCGCTGTCGCTACGGCAGGAGTATCCCGAACTGTTCGACATTCACGGGATCGAGGACGTCTCCGAACACACCTATGAGGCGTTAGAGTATCTCCGGATCCACGAGGACCTCGACGGTGCGCTCGACGGGAGCACGCTTGCTACCGAGCAGTCGTTCGCGTACCACGCCCCGTGTCACGCCCGAAACCAGGGGCTCTCCCGACAGGCCGTCGAGACGTTCCGAGACGTCGACGGCGTGAACATGGAAGACGTGGGGGACTCCTGTTCGGGCATCTCAGGCACGTACGGCTGGAAAGAAGAGAAGTACGAAAAGTCGATGAAGATCGGCGAGGAGATGTTCGAGCACATGGAAGACGCAGAGGGCGACGTGGGGATGACCGAGTGTCCGACCTGTGCGATGCAGATGGAGCACGGGACGGGGTACGAGATCAAACACCCGCTTCAGCTACTTGAAGAGACGGTCGTCGCCTGAACGGCGACGCAGAATATTGGGAGTAGCTCGTCGATCGGCCTCAGATCGCTCCAAGCGTAGAACCACGCGTTGAACGGGACCGAGAAAACGGTGGCGACCTGTCACCGTTCGGGACGAAACCAACCCGTGCGTTCATATACTCAGAGCGGTGACGGACGGCCATGTTTACGGAGCGGTCCGACATCCTCGCAGACGCCGACCCAATCCGTGGGTACGGGCTCGCCGTGACGCCGGGGCGAGACGGACCGCTCGTCTTCGTTGCGGGTTACGGTGAGCCCAACCGCCTCTATAGCCGCAACGACAACGAGTTCGTCGACACGGCCTGCGGTATCGTTGCCGACGGGACGCGACACGGGATGGGCGTGTGCGCCGCAGACCTCGACGCCGACGGCTGCGAAGAGGTGTACGTTCACAACTGCGCGAAAGGGGTCGACGGCGGCGGCGACCCCGACCTCCTGTTAAATCGACTCGAATCCGAGCGATACCGTTGGACAGACGTGTTCGCGCTCGACGTGAACACCGATCGGCTGGACGTCCGCGCTGGCCGGTCGGTCACCGCGCTCGACCGACTCGGAACCGGTCGCTACGGCGTTGCCGTCTCGGGGTACGCTGCGCCGCTCGCGTTTTACGAGCTGGGTGACGACGGCGAGATAACGGATATGGCTGAGGCGGTCGGGTTGGAGGTCGAGGGTGGCTGCCGCTCGCTTTTGGCGCTGCCGTCCGACGCCGGAGCGGCCGATATTTTCGCGGGCGTCGAACGAGGACCGAATCACCTGTTTCAGAACGAGCGCGGCCACTACGACCGGGCCGACGGCGGCCCGGACCTCGCGGATCCGACCGGAGACACCCGTGGCGCGGCCCTCGTCGATCAGGGAGGGACCACCGCGCTCGCCGTCGGAAACGACGCTGTACCGAACCGATTACTCCGGCGCGGTTCCGACGGCAAATTCACCGACGTCGCACCCCCCTCGCTCCGGGAGCCCGAGCGTGTTCGAACCGTCGTCTCCGCTGACTTCGACAACGATGGCCGCGAGGAGCTGTTTTATAATGTGCTCGGTGAACCGAACCTGCTGTTCGAGCGGGACGACGCTGATGGTCGGGGTGACACGGTCTCGGAATGGCGCCGCGTCGACGCCGGACCGGCCGCGGAGCCGAACGGATTCGGGACCGGGGCCGTCGCGGCGGACCTCGATGCCGACGGCGTGCTTGAACTGATCGTCGTCCACGGGGAAGTCGCTGCACAGCCACTCACCGTTTATAAATCGGACGTGGCTGGGGACGCGAGTTGGCTCCGGATACGTCCCACAACGCGACACGGAGCGCCCGCCCGTGGGGCGGTCGTGCGACTCGAAACCACGGCCGGTGTGCAACGACGAGCGATCGACGCCGGTGGAGGGTGTCTCTGTCAGACCGAACCGGTTGCTCACTTCGGTCTCGGTGCGGCCGACCCCCTCCGTGTCGACATTCGGTGGCCGGATGGACGCGAGCGAACGCTGACCAACGTCTTGGCCGAAACGGAGCTGTCTGTCCGTCACCCCTCGCGACGAAGCGCGGCGATAACTGAAGAGCAGTGGCAACGGGGCGACAGTCCCCTCCGTCGATAGCGCAGCGGCGATTGTCACCTCTCAACCGGGACCTCCGACCGCGATATCGCTTCGGTCACCGAACCCGCCTGGCCAGAACTGCCGCCCTTCGCGGGTTCAAGTATCCGGGGATGTACCCACGAGTATGGTAGACCCGACTTCCGACCTCGAGGAGGACGTCGACGAGGAGTCCGCGCCGCGCTGTGGAACGTGTGGGAAGCCGGCGTTTGGCGCCGGCCGTCGAACAGTGACGTGGGTCGACGGCGGAACCGTACAGCATCGNCACTTCTGTACNCAGGCCTGTCGAGATGAGTGGAGTGACGAGCGACTGTCGGGGTAGCGCCTGACGGAGGTCTCCCCAGAAANCGACCACGATGTCCTTTCGGCGAGAGCACGCGGGAGGCTTTTTACCGCGGGGGTGGTACCGAGTAGTATGATATCGCTCGACGAGGCGGTTACCGCCCGACTTGAGTCGCACGGGGAACGATTTGAGGTGCTTATCGATCCGGATGCCGCGCTCGCGATGAAACGCGGCGAGTTTGAGGGCGATCTGGAAGACGTGATCGCCGCCGAAGACGTCTTCGAGAACGCCTCTCGCGGCGACCGGCCGGCCGAAGAGGACTTAGAGACGGTGTTTGGGACGACAGATCCACTGGCGATCATTCCCGAAGTCGTCGAGCGCGGGGAGATCCAGATCACGGCAGAGCAACGTCAGGAGATGCTCGAACGGAAGCATAACCAGCTGGTCACAACCATCACGCGTAACGCCGTGAATCCGCAGATGGACGACTCTCCGCACCCGCCGGAGCGAATCGAGCGGGCGCTCGAAGAGGCCGGCTTTCAGGTCGATCCGATGGAGCCCGTTGAAAATCAGGTCGACGACGCGCTCGAGGCGTTACGCCCCGTCATTCCGATCCGCTTCGAAGAGGTGACGATGGCGGTCCAGCTGCCGGCCGACTACGCGGGTTCCGGACAGGCACAGGTTCGCGAGTTCGGCGACCTCGAACGCGAAGAGTGGCAGAACGACGGCTCGTGGGTCGGTGTGCTCACGTTCCCGGCCGGCCTCCAAAACGATCTGTACGATCTCGTCAACGAGGTCACGTCCGGCGAGGGAGATGCCCGCGTTATTAAGGATAAAGACGAGTTGCGGACGCGGTAAGCGGTTGGATCGTCAACGATCCGAGGGCCATTCGAGAGGTTGGCTGGGTTCGGTCAGCGTTCATAATAACTGACCCCGGAAAATTAACGGATAGTTTAACAAAACCTACTTAAACTCTCCGAGCCTGTTTAATAATACAATGGCTCAGAGCTGTACCTCCTGTGATGCGACGTTCGAATCGGCAGCAGCACTCACGCAGCACCTTCCGCTTCACCACAACACCTGTGCGGTGTGTAACGAAGTGTTCGACGAGACGGACTCGCTACGCGAGCACGTTCACGCTGCCCACTGATTCACGAGTCAGCGGTGCCGCGTAAGACGTTTTTATACCACAGATCGCGAGCGTTTCGTCTCTGACCGAACCGTCTGGGCGATCCGTTCTGCAGCACGCCGGGCGCCCGCAATGTTCCCAGCAAATGGGCCGACAGTGCACGCTGCGAGTGCTCCAGTAACGAACACCTGCGAGCAACTCCGGTCGTTTCGACACCACGAGAGCGTCTCGTCGTCGAGTATCGGAACGCCGTCTGCTCCGCGTTTCAGCCGGAGCGACGACGCCACGGCATCGACAAACGGACTGCAGTATGCCGGTCTGAACCCGGTTGCGAGGACGACCCGGTCGGCGTGGACGCGCGTCCCTTCATGACACCGTAATTCGACGTCGCCTCCGACCGGCGAGGCATCGGCGATACGACACCGACGGTGAGAGACCCGCTGAGACCCCATGATCCGGTCTTCGAGATATGGCGGCATCGTCCCGTCGTTGCGAGCCTCGTAAACGCGATCCATCCGCGCACGAGAGCCTGTCGGCAGTGAGTGTAAGCGGCGCTCAATATGTCGCCAGTTCAGCCACTGCGGATCCGCCTCCATCCGGGCCGTTCGAATCGGTCGCCGGGTACAGAGCGTCACCGCTGTCCCAGTGTCTGCGAGGGATGTCGCAACTTGACCGGCCGTCGTCCCACCACCGACGACACAGACGGGTTCATTCCGATCGTTCGTCTCAAGCGGTGACCCGTCCGTCTCCCAGACGTGTTCAACCGGCGGTACTCCCTGGCCCCATGCCGGATAGACATACCCATTACCGGGCCCGATCGCGATAACGACATTTTCTGCACTGACCGTGCCACTGGTCGTTCGGACGGTAAGCGACCGGCCCCGCTCGATACCCGTGACTTGCGCTTCCCTCAGGCAGTCCCGGAGGTCGAACCGGTTGACGACGTGTTCGGCATGGTCAAGAAAGAGGTCGAGCGACGGTCGCAAGGGGATCCCCGGAGATTCGACGAGCTCGCTCTCACGATCCTCCGTCTCTGCGAACGATTCGAGGTCGAACGGATCGCCCCCGACGTGTTGGACGAACGGGGACCTGAGCGTCTCCATCCCGCACGCGGACGCCCGCCGACGGAACGCGCCGAGATACTCGCCCGTCTCGTCGACGACGAGGAGGTCACTCGTAGATAGCCCCGTCTCGAGCAGTTCTCGTGCGAGGTACGTGCCGTGGATACCAGCACCGATGACGAGCCACTCGACGGTCAGACGAAACTCACCCCGAACTCCGCTTGCGCCGACTGAGCAGGTGCCACCATTCCGCAGACGTCCTGGGAGGCGACAGTCGCGACACTCCTGCTGGTTCGGTCAGTCGCGATTTTACTCGTGTTTTTCGAACCCGATTTCCGGGGCCAGCTCCCGAAACGACTGCCGACAGAGCCAGATACCGTACGTACCGACGAGGCCGTTTTCACGGCCTGTCTGTCGACACACTCGTCGCTCACTTGCGGGGTCCACGCCGTCTGCTGATTCTCTGGACATCGGTTAGCGGTGACGCTCTGCGTCCGCCCGGAGCGACGAGTCGAGCGTGTAGTCGTTCGCAATTCGTTCGAGCTCGCCGCTCGCGTTACAGCCCGCAAGTCGAGTGAGCGCGTGCCTTCGGAGCCCGCTAGACATCCCGTCGAGTTGGACGAACAGCCGGAGGTTTCTCGCGTCGCCCTCCTCGGCAAGTCTGTCGAGCGCGTCGAGTCGTTTCTCGCGTCGTACTGCCGATCGAACCGCGGTTTGAAATGCTGATGACATGTGTTCCATTGGATTCGACGTGACGTGTCGTGTCGTGGTTTTCGTACAGTTCCTGACATCGTTCAGCGTGTTTCCGCAAGTGAGCGGTAGGATCCTTCCGAGGCCGATATCCAGGTCGTGAGCGCTGCTTCCCGATTCGGGGCACTGTAGACCGTGTACTCGTTCGGGTGGTCGTCGTACTCCTCGATGACCCCCTGAGTGACCGATGGTCCGATCTCGACTGTCGAAACGCTGGGGGTGCTGTGGCTCCCCGTTCCGGGGTGACCACTCTCGTCGTCGTCGACCGAGTTCGGGGCAGAACGACTCGAGCTCGAGTCGGATCGACTGGATCGCGAATCGGAGCGGTCCGACATTAACGGATCACTCGACAATACCGATCTCGGCAGCCTCATCGTTTGAATCCGCCACACTCGCTTCGGTCGCCTCTGAGCCGTCACCGGTGCGTTTGGTCTCGTCGGAGGCTTCCATACCCCCCTCCTCGGCTTCTTCTGGCGGTTCAAAGACGGGGAATCGGTCCTCAAACGCGCTCCAGTCGGCGGTCATCTCAGCGTCGGAGAGGAGACAATCGTCGAGTCGCGAACGGAGCCGTTCGTGATCCATCTCGGTCCCGATGAAGACGAGTCGCGTACCTCGATCGCCCCACTCGTCGTCCCAAACGTCTTTCAGTCCCGGGTACGCTTCGAGCTGCTCTTCGCGCTCCGCCTGTGGGAGTGCGGCGACCCACTTCCCCGCGGGCGCGACACGAATGGACGCGCCTGCGACGTTCACGCTCAGCGCGTCCTCCTCTCGGCCGGCAAGCCAGAAGTGACCCTTCGCGCGGACCACTGCGTCGGGGACCGTGTCGAGTAAATCGGCAAACCGCACGGGGTGAAACGGCCGACTGACCGCGAACACCGTCGAGGTCACTCCGTGTTCCTCTTCAGCCGAGGCGTGCGGCTCTTGGAGCTCCTGTATCCATCCGGCCGACGTTTGGGCCTCCTCGAAGTCGAACCGCCCCGTGTCGAGGATCGTCTTCGGGTCGACGCGTCCGTGCGTGGTCCTGATGACTTCCGCGCGCGGCTGCAAAGTGTCGAGTACCGCCTCGATCTCGGCGAGCGTCGCATCGTCGACGAGGTCACACTTGTTCAACAGGAGTACGTCACAGAACTCGATCTGCTCAACGATGAGGTCGCCGAGATGTTTCTCGGTACCGTCGTCGTCGAGGATCTCGTCCGACTCGATAGCGTTACGGAACTGATGGGCGTCGACGACGGTCACCGTCGTGTCCAACCGACAGCGGTCTAGCGGCTCGATTCCGGTCTCTTTGTAGAACTCGGTGGGGTCCAAATCCGACTGGTTGAATCCCATAGTGAGCGTCTGTGCGACGGGAAGTGGCTCGGCCACGCCGGTCGATTCAACGATGATCGCATCGAAGTTGTTCGCACGAGTCAGCTCTCCGACGGCATCGAGGAGATCACCGCGCAGCTCACAGCAGATGCAGCCGTTCGACAGCTCGACCAGCTCTTCGTCCTCGTGAGAGATGTCTGAAGACTCTGCGACGAGTTCCGCGTCGATGTTCACCTCCCCCATATCGTTGACGAGCACCGCGAGGTCGCGATCGCTCGTCTCCGAGAGGACGTGGTTGAGAACCGTCGTCTTCCCGGCGCCGAGCACGCCGGAGAGCACCGTCACCGGAGTCGTGTTGTCTCCCATGTGTTGCTATCTAAATCTCTTAAATTATTATATCTTGCTATTTTCTGCTATACGTTTAATAACATTGCGTGGGCGAGTTGGAGTCGCTCCCGCATTCGCTATCTGCCGTGATCGGGAAGTTGATGACGACCCACTGACCGATCCACGGTATGCACGAGCGAGCGGCGGAGTTCGCGGACCGAGCACGCGACAGATACGGAATCGATATCGACGTACTAGAGTTCGAGTCAGGGACGGAGACGGCCGCCGCAGCGGCCGACGCCGTCGGCTGTGACACCGAGGCGATCGCCTCTACGATCGTCGTCTCGATGTCGGGTCCGAACCACGACGACGAGCTCGTCGCCGCGATCACGAGCGGCGCGAATCGGCTCGACCTCGACGCACTCGCCGAACACTTCGGAGCCGACGGGGCCTCAATGGCGGATCCCAGTCGGATTCGCGAGGTGGTCGGATGGAGCATCGGCGGCGTTCCGCCGCTGTGTCACGCGACCGCGATCCCGACGGTGTTCGATCCGACACTTACCGAGTACGACGCCGTATACGGCGCTGCAGGAACGCCAAGCGCGATGTTCGCGTCCGATCCAGAGCGGATCGCAGAGCTGGCCGAGGCAGTTATCGTCGACGTGACGGAGTGAGTTATTAAGATGGTCTCCTTCTGAGTGGCACAAATAATAAAAAGGCAGTTCTAAATAATAACTCTTATGTGGTGAAACTCGTTAGTATGGTGTATGGAAGAAGGCAAGCAGTTTATTGCGTCACGTCGCCGGATCCTCGCCGGATCTGCCGCACTGGGTAGTGTCGCTCTCGCCGGCTGTGCCGACGAAGAAGCGCCAGAAGCCGGCGAGGAAGGTGGAGCGTCCGACACCGAGGACGGGTCGTCGGACGACGGGGAAGAGCCTGCAGCAGCAAGTGTTATGATGCTCGTCGAAGGGGTTGGCGGTGGTCACGATCACGATCACGACGACGACCATCACGACGACGACCACGACGACGACCATCACGACGACGACCACGACGACGACCATCACGACGACGACCACGACGACGACCATCACGACGATGATGGCCTCTCACAAGCGCTTATTGACGAAGCGTGCGGCCACATGGAGTTCGATGAACCGAGGGACCTCGAAGGGAGCGATTCACCAGACGAAGCACCGCCGATCGAGGCCACACACCAACCGTTCGATGTCCTGGTTCACGGAGATAGTGCCTTCGTCGTCTGGGACGCTGATGCGTACGCGGATGGGGATCACGACGACCACGACGACGACCACGACGATGATCACGATGATCATCACGACGACGAACACCACGACGATGATCACGATGATCATCACGACGACGACCACGACGATGATCACGATGATCATCACGACGACGACCACGACGATGATCACGATGATCATCACGACGACGAACACCACGACGACCACGATCACGATGACGGCGGTGACGTCGACACGTTCGCATTCTTTACCTCGGGCGGTACGGCACTCATCCATGAAGGCCATGAAGAAGACACC
>SL_4KL_010_BRINEDRAFT_10000465_pt1 | contig 20794 bp, 21 predicted proteins | sample SodLak_010_BRINE_2_FD_10664 | JGI IMG/M metagenome (IMG submission 10664) | reverse complement strand
AGATTCTCGACGAAGCCCGTGAGCATGGCTGTACGCATATCGCGTTCGAGAATCTGACCGGGATTCGCGACCGAATGATTGGTGCAAAGCGGTTCCATGCATGGGCGTTCCGACGCTTATACTAGTACGTCGAATACAAATCCGAGACGTACGGTATCGAGGTCGAACAAGTGGGTCCGGCGTACACAAGTCAGCGGTGTTCCAAGTGTGGGTTTACCCACGAGAACAATCGACGGTCGAAACACGAGCTCGTGTGCCAGAAGTGCGAGTACGAGTTGAACGCGGATTACAATGCGAGCAAGAACATTGCTCGCAAACTCTTGAAGAGACTCCACTCGGGGCAGAAGTCTTCGAGTGGAGGCGCACGCTGTCAGTGTGCGCTGAAGTCGGGAACGTTGAACCTAAACGGCGATTATACCGCCTCCGTCGGATCGACGGTAGAAGGGGAGTCCACTGACAAGCCCACGACTTCAGTCGTGGGTTACTGACAACTCATACGTTTTGAACACAAACAGGAAATATGGAGTTTGAAACGGTCGCTGGAACACGCCGATCGGTCCATCAGTACGCTGAAAAGGAACTATCAAAAGAGACGCTTGAGGAAATATTCGCAGACGTTCGAAATTCACCATCAAGCTACAATTTACAGCCGTGGGAGTTCCTTGTTGTCCAAGATACAGCCTCTCGTGAACTGCTCAAAGAGAATGCATATGGGCAAGCACATGTCGCAGATGCACCAGCGGTCGTTGTTGTCCTTGGGAACTTAGATCCGGCAGCACACGCAATTCGTGTTGTTGATGACCAGCTTCAGCGCGGTGATCTCGACCGCAATGCACGTGACAAAAAGCTTGATCGTCTCAGAAACAAATCTGAGGATCCAAAAACGGATCGCCAGCTGTGGACAACACAAAACGTCTCGCTTGCAACAATGACACTGATGCATGCCGCGTGGGCTCGAGGTATCGCTTCCTGCCCGATGGGTGGCTTTGATCCCGATGCAGTGACCGAACAGTTTGCTATTCCGGACGGCTACGAACCGCTCATGTTGGTAACACTCGGCTATCCAAGAGCGGATGCTGATGACTTGTCCGGCCAGCGGAAATTCAGACGTCCGGTGTCGGAGTTTGTCCATTATGAGACGTTTGATCCGGTAACAGACGCAGATATCGTGGATACCGCGGCCACGGACGACTGAACCGTATCGTACTAAAAAATATTTGCTTGCCGATAAACGCTGATTCCGTCTGCAGTGATTTCGTACGGTTTTGTTTCACGTGAGTGGTTCGCATCACGGATTTTCTGTATCTCAACGGCGAGTCGCGTCTCACGGAAGTTCGATGGTCGGACATACTGTAACACAAACACCGCATCAGTGAGATACTCGACAATCCCGTGCCGAGAGGCGTACGGATTATCTTCGCTTGCTTCGGAGGTTAACATTGTTGTGACGCCCGCTTCTTTCAGCGATCGTGTGAAATCAAACACCTCGCTCCGTCGCTTTGCTGGATGATCGTACATCATCTCGAGCAATGAGACCGAATCTAACACGAGTCGATCGGCCTCAAACTCGGTGATCAACCGTGAGATGTCGCCCCTAAGGCTTGAGAGACTATTTGCCATCTCGACGGGGTCAAGTGCGACAACTGCAAGATATCCTTCGGATTCGTACTCTCGAAATGGCCAGCCCCGCTCTTCAGCGGTTGCAAGAATCGCCTCCCTCGTCTGTTCCAACGTAATGAAGACCGCTTTTTCACCCTGTTTGAGCCCATGATGAAGAAATTGGAGCCCAAACGTTGTTTTCCCGGTTCCTGCACTCCCAATAACAACCATCAGCGATCGTTGTGGAACCCCACCGAGAATCATCTCATCGAGGCCTTTGATGCCAATAGTAATTCGATCGATGTCAGATTCGAACTCCGAATCATCGAACGTATCGGTGTCGCCAGCGGCAGATGTTTGGGTATCCTGCTGCGCTCCAAAATCACCAAACCCAAACGCGTCTCCACCAGATCCTGGTTGGTCCGAGTCAAACGAGTCAAATCCGAACCCATCGGAGTCGTCTGCAGGCGACTGTGAGGACGGACGTTGTGAGCCACCAAATGGATCGGTCGTTTCGGTTTCGGTTTCGGGTTCGGTTTCTGTCGTGCTGTTGTCCTGGATACCACCAAATGGATCCGAAGGTTCTGACTCGCTGAGTTCGTCAAACGGGATCGGGTCCGCGTTTGCATCGACGGCCGCTCCACGATCGGTGTTCACCCTCGCGGAGTCCGTCTCTGAGTGAGTGGCATCTGGTCCGTCGGTGGGTTGACTGTTTTCAACGGCCGCAGTATCAGTATCATGGTCGATTTCAATCGGTTCGGATTCGGATCCAGCCTTGGATGTAGACGCTGTGTCTGTGTCTGTGTCTGCGTCCGTATCGGTGTCATCAGATGCCGTCTCATCTTCTTCATCTAACTCGCGAAGCGCGCGTTCGTACCAGTCATCATCGCTCATGTCAGACTCGCCTCCACCGAACGATCAACAGAACCCATAAAAAAGATGCTAGCAGTGATAGAACGCGAGAGACAACTCATATCACAACATGGATAGCGACTGGTATCAATGTTACCCGCTAGTCCGACAATAGTAGCGGGTCATCGAAATCGTGACACGCAGTGCTTTTCTCACCAGACGCTAAAACGGCGGGTATGGACGTCGGGATTATCGCACAACGGGGCAATATGCGAGCGGCCGAGATTGCGGGGGCGATCGCGTCCCGACTACGACGCGAAGCGGTGGATGTTCGACTCGATACTGCGACGGCGAACACACTTGAACAAAAGGGGATGTCGATTTCAACATTCGATGAGACCGATCTCGTCGTGAGTATTGGTGGGGATGGCACATTCCTCTTTGCTGCTCGAGGCGCTGGTGCTACGCCAATTCTTGGCGTTAACCTTGGAGAGGTAGGCTTTTTGAACGCTGTTGCACCAGACGATGCAGTTGAAGCCGTTGCTACTGAAGTACAAGCAGTAGCTGATGGATCGATCGTAATTCGAGAGGCTCCCCGACTCGCCGCAACAGTTGGTGACTGGCAAAGCAACCCTGCAACAAACGAAATCGTCGTTCAAGGTTCGCGACGAGGGCCGGGGGCGGGGATTGATTTTGAAACACGTATTGATGGCTCATTATACTCAAGCGGCCATGCGGATGGTATTTTGGTTGCAACACCGACTGGCAGTACAGCGTACAATCTTAGCGAAGGAGGCCCACTCGTTCACCCCGGCGTTGATAGTGTGATCCTCACAGAGATGTGTGCGACTGACGGCATGCCATCGCTGCTTGTCGATCAAGCGTCAACCGTGACTGTGACCGTTTCTGGCGTTGAGTCTGCACTTGTTGTGAGTGATGGGCGCGATCCACGAGAGATTGAACCACCAGTGGATGTACAGATTACCCGATCCGAACCGCCGCTCCGAATTGCAGGCCCAACCGGTGACTTTTTTGAAGCACTGGGGAAACTCGCGTAGCTCTCGGAATCTTCAAAGGAAAAGAGAGACACCACCCAGTAATGGAGGTTCCAGCGGGATTATCCCCCTTTGCGAAGCAATCACGAGCGGAACATATAGCAACGGTGGTGCTTGGTGTACTCGTATTTGCGGTGGCGTATCTCGTAACCACAATCGCGGGGTTTGGGTCAATCGGTACGCTCCAAGCAGGTCCTGATGCGTTTCTGCCACGGCTTACTGCAGGGACTGTCGCAACAGTCTCTTGTTTTTCGTTTTTTGCGCTTGCATTCATCCGCGGCTATGGTGGCCCTGTACTGAATCCAGTGATATACCCGATCGGTATTGCTGCGATCGTTCCAACCGCAGTGCGTTGGCTGCTATTTGGACCTGCGGTTGGTGAGCTCCGGAGGCGCCTGCTGCTTCCTCCGCTGTCGGTACTCCTTGAAATGGGAATCTACGTCTTCGGGACACTCATTGCGGGCATCTCAGCGTTTGGAGTGATACTGCTGCTTTGGTCAAGCTATGTGCTCACCGATGAGGATATGAACCGATGGGAGCAGACACATCTTTCTGAGGAATTTCGATCAGCGTTCGTTGACGAACAAAACGAAACAGCGCGCTAACAGCGCAGATTCAGTTCAGCTACTCTTCGATTCCCCAGCGTGCAACATGCCGTGGGCGATCCGAGACGGCCATTACATCGATCGGCTCGTCTTTTGCACGGCGTGCCTCAAGTGCAGCGCGAGCGCTTGCTGGTGTTGAGAAGTAGGTGATATCCTCCTCGACAGCGGTTGACAGCAGGTTGCGATCGCGTGAGACAATCAAGTCAATCTTTCCTTTCTTAACGGCCTCAACAAGATCGACATCTTCACAGAAGTCATAGAATTCGCCAAATCCGTCAACTAACGCGTCGGCTTCCGGTGTATCCGGCTCTGGGAACTCGTCAGCCGAGAGATCAAGCGCAATCACACCGTCGCGCGGGATTGGCTTGCCAGTCGAATCCTGGGCTTTGTCATATGCTTTGCCGAATGTGTCTGCGGTTCCCATTACTTCGCCGGTCGATTTCATCTCCGGGCCAAGACGTGGGTCGCTGTTTGGAAGCCTGTCGAACGGCAGCACAACCTCTTTGACACTGATCTGGTCTGGTGTTTGTTCTTCGACATCCAATTCAGCGAGCGATTCGCCAGCCATGACTTTTGCTGCGAGTTTGGCGATCGGAACGCCAGTTGCTTTTGAGACGAATGGAACGGTACGGGAGGATCGAGGGTTTGCCTCAAGCACGTACACTTCACCATCTTTCACTGCAAGTTGGACGTTGAGCAATCCAACAGTCTCAAGCGCTTTTGCGATTCCCTCCGTCACTTCGCGAACACGGGCGTACACATCTTCATCAAGCGACTGTGGTGGGATCATACACGCAGAGTCACCGGAGTGAACACCGGCGCTTTCGACATGTTCCATCACACCACCGATGAGGATATCCTCACCATCGGAGACGGCATCAACATCCAGTTCGATCGCGCCAGCAAGGAACTGATCAACAAGAATTGGCTTGTCTGGGCTGACACGAACTGCCTCTTCAATGTACGTTTCCAGCTCTGCATCATCGTGAACAACGCGCATTGCACGGCCACCAAGCACGTAGCTTGGACGGACTAACACCGGATAGCCAAGGTCGTGTGCGAGTTCAAGCGCCTCCGTTTTCGATGTTGCAGTCCCACCTTGTGGCTGTGCAATGCCCATTTCATCCATGAGCGCGTTGAACCGATCGCGGTCCTCTGCGAGGTCCATTGCCTCAACGCTTGTACCCATAATCTCACAGTCCAGTCCACGACGATCGATCTCGTCTTGGAGTGGTTCGCCGATGTTGACAGAGGTCTGCCCACCGAACTGAACCATCACACCGTTTGCGCCAGTTGCTTCGACAACGTCAGCAACCTCTTCGGCAGTAATTGGATCAAAGAACAGGCCATCGGAGGTATCGTAGTCGGTTGAGACGGTCTCTGGATTGTTATTAACAACGTGTGCCTCGATTCCAAGGTCGCGAAGTGCCTGAATGGCGTGCACTGCACAGTAGTCGAACTCAACACCTTGTCCAATTCTGATCGGGCCTCCACCGACGACGACCACGCTGTCGATCGCTTTGTTTACGACTAACTCGCCTGCTGCTGCGTCACCCTTCAGTGGGCCGCGCTCAAACTCGGACTGGCGAGCGGAGTAGTAGTACGGTGTCTCTGCAGCGAACTCGCCAGCACAGGTATCGACCTGTTTGTACGTTCTTCCAGGAACGTCCGCTTCAACAGCATCAACGTCAACGCCACCACCGGCGATCGCCGCGATCTCTGCGTTTGTCTGCCCTGTGGTTGCAGCTGGTTGGAAGTTGCCGTTCTGTGCCGCTTCAGCGGCGTCAGTCACGCGTTTAAATCGCTCAAGATACCATGGCTCAATCCCAGTTAGCGCTTCAACTTCGTCGACGGTGTAGCCGCGTTCGTAGGCCTCGAAGATCGCATACGGACGATCCGGTGTTGGTGCCTCCAAGTAATCCGTTTCCAGTGTCTCATCGTCTACGTCAGCCCAGTCAACTGCTGGATCGTATTCAGTCGATCGAAGCGCCTTCAGCAGGCTCTCTTCGAAGTTTCGGCCGATCGCCATCGCCTCACCGGTTGATTTCATTGCCGTTCCAAGCGTGAAATCAACGTTTTCGAACTTATCTTTCGGCCAGCGTGGAACCTTCGTCACAACGTAGTCGATCGCAGGCTCGAATGCAGCGGTCGTCTCACCGGTAATCTCGTTTTTGATCTCGTGTAGCCGTTTGCCAAGTGCAACCTTTGCGGTAACGCGTGCAATTGGGTATCCGGTCGCTTTTGATGCAAGTGCTGAGGAGCGAGAGACACGTGGATTCACTTCAACTACACGGTACTCCCCACCGGGCGTGCCATCGTTGCGCCATGCAAACTGGATGTTACAGCCGCCTTGGATACCGAGTTCGCGGATCACATCAAGTGCGGCGTTGCGCATCTCTTGATGGCCATCGTCCGGAATCACTTGCGATGGGGTCACAACCGTTGACTCTCCGGTGTGGATCCCCATCGGGTCGATGTTCTCCATATTACAGATGATGATACAGGAGTTTGCAGCGTCCCGCATCACCTCATATTCGAGTTCAACCCAGCCAGCGATCGATTCGGTGATCAGCACCTCGCTATTACGCGAGAGTCGAAGTCCCTTACGGACGCGCTCGACAAGCTCTTCCATCTCGTCAACAACGCCGGACCCGGAGCCACCGAGCGTGTAGGTTGTTCGTGAAATAACCGGAAGCCCACCAACAGAATCTACAGCATCCGAAACACGCTGTCTAAATGCGTCTTCGTCAAACTGTTCGACGGACTCACCCTCGTCGAGGGCAATCGTCGTTGACTGTGGAACTGGCTGGCCGATCTTTTCCATGCGCTGACGGAACAGATCACGATCCTCAGTGGCGTAGATCGTATCCAGCGGTGTTCCCATAATATCGACATCGTACGCTTCAAGCACACCCTCTTCTGCAAGCTCTGCGGTGACATTGAGGCCAGTTTGTCCGCCAAGGCCTGCAATAACGCCGTCAGGTCGCTCTTTTTCGATGATCTCCGAGATTGCTTCGGTGGTGATCGGTTCAATGTAGACCCGATCGGCCATCTCAGAATCAGTCATAATCGTCGCCGGGTTGGAATTGACGAGGACGACTCGTGCACCTTCCTCCCGAAGTGCCCGGCATGCTTGTGCGCCGGAGTAGTCGAATTCAGCTGCTTGACCGATCTGAATCGGTCCACTGCCGATGAGCAGAATTGTTCTGTCTTCCTCGGACGATGGGTTGTCCGCAGTCGCTGTTTCAGCGGTCGTCTCGTCGCTCATTACCCAGTCGAAGTGCGTTCATCGTAATAAGCCCGGCGAAAGAATACGAATTTCGTAGCAAAATTCAGTAATTCGTAAGTCACTTGTTAGCACGATCGGTTCGTATTATCATTATTTTTCACGTGAACTGATGCGTGTTCCGAACCGCCAATCGTAGATAAGGAAGGAGAGTCCAAGCGCCGCAAACGAGAGAAACGTTAGTTCGACACTTAAATCACGAAAGAACGGTCGGTCAAGTGTATAGTGGAAAAAGAAAATATCCGATATCTGGCTGTTGTGAATTTCGTAGACACGATTGGCACGCGCACCATTGTCCATGATATGGTGGACGTCCGGTGCAACGCCCCACACACCCGCGAGGAATGCCCCAGTAAGCCTGTAGCGTGTGATTGGAAGGATCGACAGAATGAATAACCCGATAACGAATCCAACAGCAAAGTGTACAATTGCAGGTGCCATTATGTTATATTGGCCTGCGATCGGTTTCGTTAGGCCGTGGTTAGCGCACGTGCTCGATGCCCATACTACGGGAGCCAATACCGATATGGATGATCGGAGATAACAGTTACATCGCCTCGTTGTGCGTGGCGACCAAGTACTGTGGCAACACGGTGTGCGCTGCTAAATCGATCGGTGTCGTGCTCTTCGAGAATCGACATAATCTCGCGCGCCGTCAACGGCTCATCAGCCTCGGCGAGCACACCTTTGAGACGCTCAAAGTCGTCGTGTGCGGCGTGCATACATCTTACATGGGCCTGAATCCCCTTCAACCTACGTAAGACAGTCGTCTGACGATGACAGTTCACTGTACGAATACATCATCTTCGCTGAGATCTCGCTGTGCTCTGTACTCGGAGACAAACTCGGAGACGTCAAACTCTAACATCTGTTGTTCGAACTGTGTTAGCGCGTTCTCATCCTCTCCGTGGCTGACCGCATGTTCCATGAGTTCAATGACGAGTTCAACGATAATTTCGTGGAGCCGCTGTGAATCAAAATCGCTGACCCACAACATCGAAAACCCAACATCTTGATCGTTACTTGCGTCGTTTGAAACGACCTTATTCGGGAACTCTTCAAGCACAATTCCCAAGAGATGNGGGGTTCCAAACTCTGGCATTTCGGCACTCGTCGTTTCGATCGCCTCCTGCAGTACCTCTACAAGAAACTCCGGGAGAAATCTGTCCGGTGGATGAACATCCATGACGACGGCATGGCTTTCGCCACAGCTACAGTCAAACTCCCGCATCCCAAGGTCAAAGTCGTGAACGTATTTTGTACGGCCACACGGGAGTTCAAGCTCGTCGCCGCGTCCACCGGGGACGCGTGGTTCTGGCATAGGTGTTCGTTGTTTGGTCAGCCGGTTAAATATCGCGTTCGATCGGTTCTGGTGTAACCGATAGAGAAGCCACAAACCACTTACCGAGTCGTCACAGAACATCAGTATGATTTCGGTCATCGGTGGCGGCATTGCTGGACTTGCAGCCGCCTATCGCCTCCAACAGCACGGTCACGATGTGCACGTTTTTGAAGCTGCAGACGAGGTCGGTGGCCTCGCTGGACTGTATGAAACAGCCGGCGATCCGATCGAGATGTACTATCACCACCTCTCAAAATCGGAAGAAACGATCGTTGAGCTTGCGGATGAGCTTGGCGTTGCAGATCATCTCGAGTGGAAAATCGGCAAAAACGCCTACTACGTCGATGGAACTGTTCATCCACTTGATAAACCATGGGAGATACTCGCCTATCCACACATGAGTTTCTACGATAAATTCAGACTCACACTCCTCACACAGGAGATCGACATCCGCGGTGGCCGACCACGATTTGACACCTACGACGATTTGGCTGCCTTCGAAGATGTTCCGATCGGTGAGTTCCTGCTCGAACACACGACACGCGGTGTGTACGAGAACTTCTTTGAGCCGCTTTTGGATGCTAAGTTTGGCGATCGGAAAGACGACGTGTCTGCGGCGTGGCTTTTGGGCCGTATCAAGTTCCGTGGTGAGCGCGATCTCCTTCGTGGCGAGATTCTAGGCTACTTCGATGGGAGCTTCAAAGTGCTTCTAGCTGCGCTGATTAATGCGGTCGGCGAACAGAATATTACAACGAACGCGCGTGTGACAGACCTTGCATACAATGAAACAGGTGTGACGTCAGTAACTGTTGAGACACCGACTGAAACGGCAGTGCATGACTCCACTGCAGCGATCATTGCAGCGATGCCAAACGTGCTTGAATCACTCACTGGATATACCTGTGCGATTGATTTCCAAGGAGCGGTCTGTGCTGTTGTAACCATGGATGGGCCGCTCACAGACACCTACTGGCTCAATATTGCGGACGACGCACCATTTGGGGCGCTGATCGAGCATACCAATTTTGTCTCGCCTGATCGGTATGGTGGTGACCATCTCCTCTACATCGCAAGCTACATTCAATCATATGATGAGCCGCTCTGGCAGATGACAGATTCCGAGGTCGAATCAGTGTGGCTCTCACATATCGAAACGCTATTTCCCCAGTTCGATCAAACGAGCGTTCAGTCGGTACAGATTGCTCGAAATCCACGCGCAGCACCGGTGTATGAACGTGGCTATCGGGAGCTAATTGTTCCATACGATCTAGGTGAGGACATCGCACCAGGGGTGTACTATGCCGGGATGGCAAGCCACGCGCAGTACCCAGAGCGAAGTCTTAATGGTGGAATTGTTGCAGGATTCGAATGTGCCGATCGGATTGCAGAGCGCAACCGAGAGCCAGGACAGTCGGGGACCGATCCGTTTGTTACGCCAACGCTGGTTTCGGAAGAGTAATTTTGACGGTTGTTCCAGCAGTGTGACAATCGAACGTAAGCACACCGCCATAGGATTCAACAGTCCATTTGACGATCCACAGCCCTAACCCGCTTGTGTGATTAAGCTGGGTTATCTTTTTATCACCTGCAAGCACCTGCCGTTCATCCTCATGAATGCCAGGGCCGTTATCCTTGATATTCACGAGAACGTCACTCTCCCGTTCTGTGACGTTGGCTTCAACGTACGGTTGTGAACATGGGTTGTGCTCAATTGCGTTCTCAAGGAGGTGTGTGAGCGCGGTTTCAAGGTAGTTTCCAGCAGAGACGATGCAGTGACTGGGTGCATCTGTGCGGATGTCTGCAGCGGGATATCGCTCGGAAAACGACTCACAGATACTGGTGGTCAGTGCTGCGATGTCTATCGGTTCGTTTGTTGGTCCTTGTCGATTAATGATCGATTCAAGCTGCCTTGCTTCCCGACTTGTCTCCGCAAGGCCCATAATTCGATCGGTAAGCTGTGTTGTAAGTGTGTCAACGGTCTCCGTCTCAGTTGGGTCCTGACGAGCAAGTTGGTCTGCAATTCCCAAAACGACATTTAAATCATTCCGCAAATTGTGTCGAAGAATTCGATTTAATACCTCGTGATACCGCTCTCGGTTCCGACGTTCGGTGATATCTGTATACACCGCGAATCCGCGCTGCTCTTCGCTATGTGCAAACGAGATGCTCCGTAACAGGAACGTCCGAACACCAGCAGTTGTTTCACGAATCACTTCACGGCTAACAGCCTCTCCTTGTGCTGCAGAGATGTCAATCAGTTCAGCCTCTGCCTTCTGCGTGTCGGGAACAATGAACTCATTTGTGGGTTGCCCCTGAACTTCTTTTTCAGTGTATCCAAATACCTCCTCAAACGCACTGTTTACCGACCGAATAACCGATCGGCCATTTCTAAACTGTAGCTCAACGATAGGATCCGGGAGACCTTCATACAGTTCTCGAAACCGATCTCGCTCGGCGGTGAGCTGCTCTCGTGTTGCTTTCAGCTCACTAATATCTCGAACAACACCAACCGTTCCTCGAAGGCCCGCAGAGCCATCCAGGGGAAGCAACGTTACCTCCACTTCAACAGGGAGCTCCTCCCCAGTAGTTGTTTTTAATACAAACGTTCGGCTTGTAATCGGACTCGGCTCTGCTGGATTGTGTTGTGCATGCTCACGGAGTTGCGTTTGTATCTGAACCGCTGTCTTAAATTGTGACGGTGACAGAATCGCAGAAAGCGGCTTGCCACGGAGTTCCGTTACGTCATATCCAAGCTGTTCAGCAAGTGACGAGCTGACAACACGAATGATTCCCTGTTCATCAACAATATAGACCATCTGATTAGTGGCAGCCAATAGTTGTTCATATAGGATCGTTTCAGGACCTTGTGAGGCTGTTGGAAGCGTCTGGGGGGTATTGTCGGTTGTCTCAACTGCTGTCGAATTCTCGAGAATCTCTTTTTTCACCCACTGTTGAAGCGGTCCCGTAACAGCGGTATCGAACGGTATCGCCGTGCTACTATCGGCAAATAACCAAATTTCAACATCAGTCGTATCAGTCGATGGATCGGATAAAGCACTACACCAGCCCGCTATGTGTTCCGTTGCTATGTTGGTCTGCCAGCATGATTTGAAATCAGTACCGTGGGAAGCACTTGTTGTCCGATCGGTTGCTTGTGTGGCAAACTGACGAAGGATCGCCCGGTCACCACACGTAGCAATAAACCGGATTCCAGAGGGCTTTCGGTGAATAATTGTCGCAGCGGGGCACTCTAGCGCCGATCGGCACTGTTCAAGTGTTTGTGTAACTGCAGTTGGTCGCCAACTGAGTTCAGAAACGACAGGCTCGATAGCAGAAAAAAGAGCGCCGGAGCCATCATGTCGTATCTGTTTCACTGACGTGACCTCATATTTTGCGATCGTGTTGAGAGAGATACGATANTGCTACTTAATCAAACTGTGAGCCCGGAATCACTCCCACCACCGATGCCATCTGCGCGAATCAGTTATACATCAAATGAAGTCGTATAAAATAGTACTGGATAGATTCAGCCTCATCAACCATTTTATGTGGTGGTGTTAGCTGTATACCTACCTGGATCAAGGAGAGAGCCCTGCCGTGAACAGCGAGGAGGATCTCATTCTGTGTGTTCTTTCGTTTCAGTTGTCGAGACACCGGGGGCGCTTGTCGGGTCGATGTTCTCCGGTTCGGCTGTGCCACCGACGACAACATCGCCATCAGGTGTTTCAGCATACACGTTATCTGAAAAGCCGTCGATCGCGTTCTCATACTCCGGTTCGTCCAGTTTTTCCAGTGTTTTCGGTGCGGTTGCAATACCGCCAGCGGGTCTGAATGTTCCAAGTGGGTCGTCGATCGTGATCTCGTGGGTAGTGAAAAACGCTCCGTAGCGATCGAAATGTTCCTCAAACTCGTCGGCCGGGATCTCCATCATTTCTGTCCAGCCATAGTTGAAGAAGTCGAAGTTTGCTTGGATGTGCGTGATTTCTCGGGCTTCAGCCTCGGAAAACCCTCCATCGAGCGCAGCAACATACGTATCCATTGTTGCATCAAAGAAGTCGTCAAGGTGTGCACGGCGTTCCTCGCGTCGATCCTCGTCGGCCTTCCCAAGGAAGATTTTCGTATGCAGTTTGACCAGTCCGTAGTTTGCGACCGTACTTATTCCCGGCGTTGTGAGTGCCTTTTTTGCAGCCCAGTGTCGCGGATTCTGGCGTATCTTCATTGCTACTCACACATTGGGGCTGCGTCATCTTGAACGCCACGCTGGTAATATTTGTGAGGTGTGACAACTGTTCACGGTTGATCATTCAGATAGCAATCCACATTAACCCCGAATACAAATTCGAGGGTATGACAGCGTCGTACGTGATCATTGGCGACGGGATCGCGGGGAGTTCCGCCGCAGAGACCCTCCGTGAAGAGGACCCAGATGCCGACGTGACCGTCATCACCGACGAAGGCGAGGCATTGTACAACCGTATTCTCATCAAAGAGTTCGCGAAAGGCAAACTTCCTGAAGCGCCGATCTCAATCCACGATGACTCGTGGTATGATGAGCGCAACATCGACCTCAAACTTAACACGCTCGTAACCAACATCGATACCGACGCACACACTGTCGGTACTCACGAGGGTGAAACGCTTGAGTACGACAAGCTGCTTGTGGCAACCGGTGGCACGCCAACGCAGCTTCCAGTTGAGAACTCCGATGCAGACGGTATTAGCCATTTCTGGACGTTCCAGGACGCACGTCAGATCAAAGACGGGATGGAAGCCGCAGATGATGCAGTCATTGTTGGTGCAGGATTGCTCGGCATCGATCTCGCTGCAATCTGTGGTGCCCAGGATGTCTCCGGAAAATATCTCATGCGAGGAAACGCCTGGTGGCGCTACGCACTCAGCGAAGAGGGTGCAGAGATCATGCATGAAGCAATGCGCGAGCGCGGCGTTGAGCCAGTGTTCGAAAGCGGCGTCGATCGCTTCGAAGTGGATGACGACGGCCACGTAACCGCGGCTATTGACCCAAACGGCGATCGTTACGGTGCGGACTTTGTTGGNATTGCGATCGGGCTCAACTTCAACACAGAAATTCTCCAAGACACCGACGTCAAACAGGACAACGGTGTTGTCGTTGATCAGTACATGCAGACGAATGTCGAGGATGTGTATGCGGCCGGTGACCTGACACGCTTTTACGACGTGATTCTCGGCGAATACGCACAGAACGGCGCATGGGGATCGGCAAAAGAGCAGGGAACGATCGCAGCAAAGAACATGATCGATCCAGAGTCTGAAGAGTTCCGCTGGGTCTCTTCGTACTCGATTACGCACTTTGACTTCCCGTTCCTCTCATTCGGTCACCCAACGCTTGGTGATGACTCTGCGGAAATGAAGCACTCCGACACTGAGTGGCGGCGCATTGCGATCAAAGACGGTAAAATCGTTGGTGGTGTCCTCATCGGTGATCTCTCCCCGCAGAGCGCGTACAAGAAACTTATGCGCGATGAGGTACCGATCGGCGATCAGAAAGAGATCCTCATGCAGGAAGGATTCTCAGTGGACGATCTTGCACCGTCAAAAGAGCAGTAACCACTGCCTTATTCTGTTATTTTAATACGGTAATGGCTGTCAGTACCGACAGTCAGGGTAATCTTTATAATAGTTCATGTTATTTGGTAACACATGTCTCGATCTGATTCACACACCCACACACTTGGTGTTGATCTTCGATTAGTACCGACAGACACCGTAACCGAAAGCGATCGTGTCACACATATTGACCAACTTTCAGAACAGGCTCAAGAAACGATCTTCTCTCGGGTTTGTTGTGGCTCTCAGCGAACCCAACAGCTACTGACGGAGACCGAAGAGCTGCATCGAGGGGATATTCTCGTTTTTACGGACTACTTTGAGCTCCGGTAGCCGAGGAGTGAGTACTCTCAGATACGAAGCGGTTTTTGTCTGTGGCTGAAAATACACCTGTATGGATAGCGGAGGCGATAACAGCGGCACAATGACGCTCGCATTCGAGTTGGATGCGCTCAAACAGCTACAAGAGCCGAACAATGTGTTCAACGATGCTCGACAGTGGACTAAATACGTTGGTGTCGTCAGCGAACAGCCAACGTATGTGGTGACCAATTTTACGCGAAAAGAGCGGATCAGGCAAGATTTCTTCTCAGGGCCGCGCGGTGTTAAAGAGAGCCTTGAGAACGTCAAACGGCAGTTCGATACTGATCGACACGTGTATGTCGGGAGTACCGAAGAGGATGAATCAATGGCGGCAGAATGTGGCTGGGAGTTTTTGTATGTTACAGACGCTGCAGACGCTGCTGGATGGGTTGTTGTGGACCCTGAACCACAAGAGGATCCATTCGATTCATCCGGTCGGGATGATTGGCCCTAATTCACCGAAAACTTCACTGATCGAAACTCCTAATCAATTGCCGTCCTTTTTGTCACATGATGAGTCATCAATTGCCCGACGTCCAAGCAACACGTCCAGATATTGCGGTCGGGCTTAGTCAGGTTGGAGTTACCGGAGTCGAGAAGCTAGTCAAACTTGCACGGGCAGACAAGCGCCCAATCGTTCTTATGGCTGAGTTTGAGGTATTTGTCGACCTTCCGGGTGGTCGGAAAGGAATCGACATGAGCCGGAACATGGAAACGATCGACGAGATTCTCGAAGACGCAACCGATGGTGAGTTCGATCGTGTCGAAGATGTCTGTGGCGATGCTGCAGAACGGCTGCTTGCAAAACATGACTACACCTCCACCGCAGAAGTCCGAATGTCCGCTGAGTTGGTAACAAAAGAGAATACACCAGCGAGCAATCGTCCGACCCAAAGCACTGCGACAATTATTGCAAGTTCGATCGCGACCGATGAGGGAACTCGCGAAGAAATTGGCGCGGAAGTCACTGGTATGACTGTCTGTCCATGTTCACAGGGGATGTCAGAATCCCGCGCTCGCGAGGAGCTTATTGCGCTTGATGTCGACCGAGAGACGATCGATACGTTCCTCGAACGCGTCCCACAACCGGGTCACTCCCAGCGTGGCCACGCAACGCTCACTGTTTCGAGCGACGGGTCACCCGACGTCGATCTTAGTGATATTATTGATATTGCTCGCGATTCGATGAGTGCACGAATCTACAATATGGCAAAGCGTCCCGACGAAGACCACATGACGTTTGCCGCACACTCGGATGCAAAATTCGTTGAGGATTGTGTTCGTGCGATCGCAGAGGGTGTTGTTGAGGAGTTCGATCATCTTCCAGACACCGCGGTTGTTAAAATGAAACAGTCAAACGATGAGTCGATTCATCAGCACAATGCGCATGCAGAGCGTGAGGTGACGGTTGGACAGCTTCGAAAAGAGCTCAACGGTTCTGTATAGATTGCTGCGACAGAATTTATAGATTCAGCGGTTCTGCTTGCTCCCATTTTGGAGCAAATACGTCTGTAACATCAGTCGCGAAGTCTGGGTCCTTCAGATCAATCATTGCAAACGGCTGCTCTGGATCAAGTGGATTTGGAACTTCAATACAAACCTCCGTCCCATCGATGATATTGAACGTTCCGTCAACGGTGTCCGCAACCCGGACTTCAAATCGTGGGTGGTCTGCGAGCCGATTTGCATACGTTCGGCCAACGCTTGGTGGGAGATCAGAGACAAGCGATCGAGACATCAGTAGTGAGATATCAACACCGCGATCAAGCGCAGACTCAAGTCGGGTTGTTACCTGGTCGCCAACACTCCCGAGATCAAACCCTGAGCCAGGTGAACTTGCAATCATCCGTATTTCTTCTTCTGCAGCCGAAATTCGTTCAATCAGAAGATCAAGTGTTTCCTCATTACCGACCGCAGCGGTCCAGAATTGGCCGCTAATCGGCTCAGCAGAGTCAAGCTCATCGACTAATGTGTCAACAACTGCTTGGTACTGTTTTGCCTGCTGATCAAGTTCGCGCTGTTTATTTTCGAGGAGCCGATCGAGCGCAGCTTCTGGCTCTACTGCAACGTACTTTTTTGGTCGGCTTGCCGCCTGACTGCGGGCGAGACTATACTGTTCGAGACTGTTCAGTACATCATAGATTCGGCCCATTGGGACATCGCTTGTCCGAGACAACTCTTTTGCGGTTGTTGGCCCTGTCCGAAGCAGCGATCGGTACGATCGTGCTTCATACTCAGAGAGCCCAAGGTCACGTAAGCTTGCCATATATGTACCATCCACTACACGTACAAAAACTCTACGGCAGTTTATAATCTACCGAGGAGGAGACCCAGAATTTACGCTCGAAATTGTTGACGACTACGATTCGTCAGCCATTTCGAGTGTTAGCAGGATTCGCATTGACAGTTCATCTTCGTCGATATCACCATCAAGGTACTCATCAACCCACTCGGTTTCGACGTACCAATACGCAAGGTCGCTGTCGTCCATCCAATCCAGCGCAGTAACGTTCATCTGCTCAGTTTCAAGACCCCGATTAATGAGTCCGATATATGCACCAGAAATATATCCCATTTCTGATGCAATCTCACCTTCGTCAGTTCCCATCGGGTAATACTCGACGTGAAGTGAGTCATTTTCGATGGTTGATGAAACGATTTCGACACCGAATTCTTCAAGCAGTTCCTCAAACTCATCGAGCATCTCTTCCTCATTTTGCGTGTCTGAAGCGGTAACTACACTATCAGTGGGGCCACCCTGTGTCGCCGTGACACCACCGACAGTGAGCACGGTAGTTGCAACAAGAATAGCAATGAATTGAGACAGCCGCTTCGATGGGCGGAATCTATCTCTTACAATAGTGAAGCCTGTTGTGTCCATAACTCCTACAATAACTTCACAGTTACAGATTGCTGTTTTCACCACATTCAAACAGATCCACACATTTACTCTACGTTCACAAGAATATATATGCTGCTCAACGGCCAGCTATGGCCTGTCCGGTCGTCGTATGTATCTCAAAGAGTTTCAGACAACATCTTCGATGTGTGCTAGTAGTTCATCCGGTGTCGTGATCGGTGTGTCTTGGGCCGAACCACGGACGATCGCTTCCCCATCCGGTGGTGTTGATGCATTTGGAATCACTACTTTCTCGTGATCAGCGATACGGAGTGCTGCACGGTGAAGGGTTGTTCCAGGTTCGGTCCCAATTTCGATTACAAGTGGGTCGTCCAGTAGTCGCGTGACAACTGCGCCATAGCTTGCGATGTGGACGCCCATACGATCCCATGCACCAGCAAACGCTTCCATTGCCTCAACAGCGACCTCTTGGTACCGATCTTCGCCTGTAAGGATTGCAAGTTCGAACAGCGCATCTGCGAGTTCGACACTGCTGTCGATCGGTCGGAGCGGTCGATCAAGCAGTCCAATATCTCGGTTTGGGCCATCGGAGAAGGACCCGCCAACAAATAGTTTCTCTATTGCCTGGTCGGCGATCGCCGTTGCACGCTCAAGACGTGTGTGATCACCAAGCACCTGTACCGCGGTTGTCCACGCACTTAGTACCTGCGCGGTGTCAGACAACAGGAGTGACTCACCGCGCTCGTCACCAGAGACGTAGTGGATAATTTCGTTGTCTTCGAGCAGTTCGGTTTCGATTGCAGTTAGAATCCGCTCAGCGGACGTTTTCGCACGATCGTCGTCGGTGTAGCTATAGTAGGTCAATAATGCATCTGCGACGAGTGCATTTCCGCCTGCAAAAACGGTCAGGTCTCGACGAGGGGCGGTCAGTTCTTCACGCTCGGATGCGGATGCGCCGTAGTAAGCTGCGCCTTGTCCCGGACCAAGGCTTCCACCAACGCCTACGCCGGTCCAGAGCTCGTCAGTGAGAAACTCGATCGTCTGTGCAGCAGTCTGTTTGTACGCGTCATCACCAGTGTAGAGATATCCATTTGCGAAGGCACGGAGGAGCGCTGCGTTCTCTTCGATCGTTTTCTCATAGCGAACACCACTCCAATCGCGGTTTGCCGCAACGCGGAAGAACCCGCCGTCAACGCTGTCAAACAAGTGACGATGGATCGCATCCAGCGTACGGACTGCGGTATGTTGTTCACGTTTGAGTGCGAATTCGATCGTCCGCGGCAGTGGGAACTTTGCATCCGTTCCCCACCCACCGTATTCGGAATCGAACTGCTCAGTTAGTTGACCGGCAAGATGTTCGTCAATTCGATGCGAGAGTGTATCACGTGGCGTTGGCTCATCTGCAAGTGCTCTCGGAATCCGCCCCGAGTCGGCTCCTTTCTGTCGCCACAGGTCACGAACGCGCTCAATCACCTGTCGGAACCCATCGGGGGGAAGATAGCTTGTTCCAGTCAGTAGCGTTCCAGTTGGTGTCAAAAACGCTACGGTTGGGAAGCTCCCCATGTTGTAACGTTCGCGGACGCGTGGATGTTTGTCGACGTCTGCTCGAACCGGAATGAACCGATCGTTCACATGTGCAGCAATCCGTGGCTCAGCAAAGGTCCGTGCATCCATCTCATGGCACTCTTCGGACCATGTTGCAGTAAGCAACAAGAGCACTGGTGTGTCTGTCTCGGCTGCCTCCTCAAATGCGTCAACCCCCCACTGACGCCAATCGACCCGGGTCGAGTCACTCATACACCGTTGCAGGTGATGGTCGGGTGTAAGGTCTTCGAGATACCGATCGTCACAAGAATAACCTACGTCGACCAGTGACAAAAGGGCTATCACACCGGAGCGAGAAGATGCGCGTATGCGAACGCGCTATCTGATCGCGCTTTTACTTCTCATCCCCCTCGTCGACTCGTTTGTCCTTGTGGCGATCGTTGGCTACGGGCTCCTAACGTGGTTGCAGACGATCGCCCTCGTTGTACTTACAGGATTGCTTGGTATGCTCTTGGTCCGCGCAGAAGGACGGGCCACAATCCGTCGAACACAAAAAAAACTTGCCGCAGGAGATATTCCAACGAACGAACTGCTCGATGGTGGCCTGTTGATCGCCGCTGGAGCGTTTCTGTTGACACCAGGACTAGTGACAGACCTAATTGGGTTTTTGTTGACACTGCCCCCCACGCGGTACCCAATCCGTGAACTGTTGAAGCGGCTTGTGGTGAAACCGTACCTCGACAAACGCTCCGGTGGATTTGTGAGCGGAAACGTCTACACGTTCGGGTTCCCAAACCAGGGGCAAGGGCAGGCGCAGGGATCACCATTTGGAAGTGAAGCGGATACTGGATTTGGCGCCAGCAATAGGGATGTGACGGAAGACAACAACCGCCAAGACCGAGCAGCAAATGATGTTGTTGATGTTGATTTTGATACCGTAGAGACGGACGAGGATCGATCGTCTGGATCGAACAGCAGTCGGTAGTTCCGTGAATACGTTGTGGCATGTTTTTGTGGTATTTCGATCGATAGTGACGTGTGTGAGCGATCGGCTATGGTAACTGAAACCGTATGACGGGACGGTGATAGCAAAAAGAAAGTCTTAAACAGCATCCCACGCAACGAGTAAATGCGCCACCTTGGGCCAATAGCTCAGTCAGGTTGAGCGCTCGGCTGATAACCGGGAGGTCCGCGGTTCAAATCCGCGTTGGCCCACTACCATCCAAGGCGTTTTTTGGCCTTGGGAAATTGGTGGGGACAGCTCCCCAGCCAACCAATTTCGACGTTTCAGCAAATTCGAGAAACGTCTATCTCATCTAATACGGGAACAGCGCATAACGCACCCCGACACTGTACTGCGATTAGCATTAGTCGACGATTTTCTACCTAATTTCGGGGGTTTTGCGCTATGAGAGGTCAATCTCGCCTCTCAGAGTTCGGCGGAAACAGTTCTGTTGATCTGTCACTTCTTACTGGAGCTGAGCGGAAAGCATACGTCGCCGTTCGGCTGAATGGTGTTGGCGTTCGCGAACATGCTCGTGAAACCGATCGGTCACCAGGGACGATCGATTTCAAGAACTAATTACATGCAACGACCTGCTGTCGCCGCTGTCACAGACTAAGCGCACCCGATTCAACAAACTCACGAGCCGATCGATCGACCCCGAACTCCTGATCAAAGAGTGTCTCTGCAAGCGTCTG
>SL_4KL_010_BRINEDRAFT_10000463_pt1 | contig 20808 bp, 25 predicted proteins | sample SodLak_010_BRINE_2_FD_10664 | JGI IMG/M metagenome (IMG submission 10664) | reverse complement strand
TACCTCGTCAAACCAGTCACCCGAGATACGCTCAAAGAGACTGTCGAGGATCTGCTGTCCAGGAGCTCCTACGACGAGGGCGTCCAGGAACTCTACTCGCTGGCCTCGAAGAAGGCACTCCTGGAGTCCGAAAAGGGACGATCGTCGCTCGAAGACAACGAGGAGTACCAGGAACTCACCGAGCGGCTCAACGAACTCCGCGCGGAGCTTGACGAAACGCTTGGGTCGTTCGATGACCACGACGAGTTCGTCGGCTTCTACGAGGCGTTCGACGCGCCGGACGAAGACCAGGATTTCGACCTCGAATCTGACGACGACGCCGAATCCTTCGAGTTCTAACCAGTCGGCGGCATCGAAGATGGCCCTTGGCCTCGTTTTGTTCTATGTTGTAATCGTCCGAGAACCGAGCCGAACGACGTAGTGCTATCGACTGTTGTAGAAGGCTTCGATCCGATTCATTGCTGTTTTGAGATCACGCATACTGGTCGCATACGATACCCGAAGATGGCCCTCACCACCCTCGCCGAACACGCGGCCAGGCACGACGGCGACACCTTGGTCTTTGAGCAGTGATTCGGCAAACGCCTCGTCGTCGCCGCCACACTCGGGGAACGCATAAAACGCTCCACGGGCAGTAAAGCAGTTCATTCCCATCTCCTCGAACCGCGAGAGNACGAACCGTCGNCGCCGGTTGTAGGCGGTTGTCATCTCTTCGACNGCATCCCCACAGCTTCGCANGGCCTCAACCGCCGCATACTGGGCGGTTGTCGGTGCCGACAGCATCGTGTACTGATGGACTCGGTTGAGTGAGTCGACCGCTTCAGCGGGGCCCAGGGCGTAGCCGAGCCGCAGCCCCGTCATCGCGTACGCCTTCGAAAAGCCGTTGATGACGATGGTCCGCTCGCGCATGCCCGGCATTGTCGCAATCGAGGTGTGTTCGCCCTCGTATGTCAGTGCGGCATAGATCTCGTCGGCGATCACATCGATATCGTGATCGACACAGAACTCAGCGACAGCCTGTACCTCCGATTCAGTCATCACCGCGCCGGTCGGGTTATTGGGATAACACAACACCAACACGTCCGCCTCCTCGGCACCCGCCGCGGCGAGTGCTTCGGGTGTCAACACGAAATCGTTGGCCGCACTCGTCGGCACTCTGAGCGGTTCACCGCCGGCAAACTGGATGCCTGGCTCATAGGAGATGTAGTTCGGCTCGTGGAGCGCGACGCTGTCGCCCGGTGAGACGAACGTTCTGAGCGCGAGATCGACGGCTTCGCTTGCACCCGTGGTCACCAGGATCTCCGTGTCCGGATCGTACTCCAATCCCCACTGTGCCGAGTAGTCAGCGATTAACTGCCGTAGGTCAGCCATACCTCGGTTGGATGTGTAGGAGGTTTTCCCGGCTTCCAGTGAGTGGATCGCCGCGCTCCGGGCGGCCCACGGTGCCGAGAAGTCGGGTTCGCCAACCCCCAGCGAGATCACGTCGTCGCGCTCTTCGGCTAACTCGAAGAACTTCCGGATGCCAGACTCCGGAACCGCTGCCATCCTGTCGTTGGGTTCGAGTGTCATGGTGAAACTGATAACCTGTCGTCACCGTCCCGATCCCCGAAGTCGATGCCGGCCTCCTTGTAGGTCTCCATGATGAAGTGGGTCACTGTCTGGGTAATCTCGGGGATGGGTGCGATCTGATTCGAGATAAACCGCGAGACGTCCTGCATCGACTCGCCGGTGACTTCGATGGCGAAATCGTAATCGCCCGAAACCAACCGCAGCGACTCGACTTCGGAAAAGCGGGCGATCCGGTCGGCGATCTCTTCGTAGCCCGTCTCACGATCGAGTTCGACGTTGAGTTCGACAAAGGCCGCCACGCGCTGGTCATCAATGTTGTCCCAGTCGACCACTGCCTGATACCCCTTGACAGTACCCTCGGCTTCGAGTTCGTCCAGCAGCTCCTCGATACGCTCTGGCTCAACGCTGAGCTGGCGGGCGATGTCTTCGGTCGACTCCCTGGCGTCGGTCGACAACAGTGACAAGAGTTCGCGTTTGGCGTCCATACTGTGTGTGTCTGTTCCGTCTGCATATGATTTGCGACACTCCGTGGACTGGTGGTGTACTTCGAGTGCGAACACAGACGTTGGTGGAGTACGTGGACAGTTGGTGGCGAAACAGGCGGTTGTACTCCTCTGTGAGTTGGTGTCGAACGGTGAGCGTGTGAGTGGTATCTGTGAGCATTCCACAAAAACAGCTACGTGAGCAACCGTGGAGCGGTATACTGGTGTGTGACAACACACACCAAGGCTTGTGTTCGAACAATCGGTTAACGAACACACCGCGAGGAGATCCACCCATGGCAGCCGAATCAACATCCTACAACGAGACGGTGACCGAGATCGAAGACACGTTCGGGATTATGCCGGGCTACCTGGAAGCCCTCCCCGAACAGGACCTCGTCAACGAGTGGCCGAACCTCAAACGGTTCATGTTTGGCGCGGGCGAGATCGACCCGAAACAGCGGGAACTAATCGGCCTGGCAGTGGCCGGAGCCATCGGCTGTGAGTTCTGCCGACACTTTCACAAGGGTGCGGCCCAACTTCACGGCGCGACCGACGAAGAACTCGCCGAGCTCTCATTTATTGCGAGCTACACCCCACGCTACAGCGCGATGATCCAGGCCCAAGACTACGATTTCAACCAGTTCAAACAGGAGGTCGAAACTATCGCCGGCCACCTCCAGGAACAGGCATCCGAGTAGCCACTAACTAACACTCCTACTCCGAGTAGCCACCGACTAACACCTCCTACAAGCCCACCATGACGACAGCACACAAACTCGACTGCGAATCCGCGGCCGCCGACTGCCGGTTTATCATCCAGTCGGAGGACGAACAGGAGGCAGTCGAACTAGCCAAAACCCACATGAAGCACGTCCACGACCAGGAGCTCACCGACGACGAACTCCGTAGCGACCATCTTCAGACGGTCTGAGTGTCGGCTCCCTGCAAGTAGTCGACCGACCGGCTGAACTATTTATACGTGGGTGCGATGCCCGCGATAGCTTCAGAACAGCTACCTTCCGGTAGGCGGTAGCTAACTTATGAACTACCTTCCGTGGGCCCTCGTCGCGCTGGCAGCCTACACTCTGGTTCCGGTGTTGATGCGCGTGGCGACCACCGGCTCGGGGGCAATTCCAAGCGATGTGGCGACAGTGATCTCGAATACGATTCTGGTTGTCGCCGCCGTGGCAGTGGTCGCCGGTACTAACCAACAGGTAACGCCCCACCTCAGCAGCTCGAAACTGCCGTATGCAGTCGCCGCAGGCATCTTTCTGGCGATTGGGATTATCGCCTACTACCGCGCGCTCGCGTTAGGGCCGGTGAGCGTTGTGACTCCAGTTTTCGGACTGTTTTTGATCACTAGCTCCGTTCTGGGAATGGCGGTTCTCGGCGAATCGATTACGGCTCGAAAACTGGCAGGAATCGCGCTGGCAGTTGTTGCAGTGTATCTCGTCTCCGTCGAGTAGTCGGTTAGATCGTCAGCCGGTAGAGCTGTTTTCTGGCGTCGGTAAACGACACCCGTGAGTCGACCACTCCGACGTCTTCAAGTCGGCCGACCGCGCCCCGAACCGTCCGGGGCGACAACAGCGTTTCGTCGGCCAACTCGCGTTGGGTGAGCGTTTCGTGGTCGTCCAGGACCTTCGCAACGAGCTTCGAACTCGGCGGGAGCTCGCGGACGGGCTCCCAGCGATCTGCGTTGTCTGCCGGCGGTTCAGTCTGCGTCGACTGCTCGTGGACGCTCATGGATACTATTCCGTAGTGAATACCCTAAGATAATACTTTTGGATTTAATAATTACTACAAGACATTATTGTGGCGTTGGCTGCAACCGACCATGTACAGTTCCGAACCGGGACGGTCAAACCGGTGGTCGACACAGCAGGAGTATGGAGCTTTTCGTCCGGCTGTTCGGGCTTCTCGTCTTGTTGCTCGTTGGCACCGGACTCCGATGGAGTGGGCTGCTCGATCAAGCTCGAACATCGACGCTCAACACGGTGGCCTACTACGGCGCGCTGCCAGCGTTGGTTTTTGTTGCAACCTACGATCAGAATATCGCCGCGCTGCTGACGCCGGCACTGTTTGTCGGTGTAGTTGGGGTTCTGCTGGCGACAGCCGCGCTGGCCTGGGTTGTCAACCTCCACCGGGATGTCCCCGCCAGACGGGGTGTGGCAATGGTCCAGTCGTACCACTCAAATTTGGGGTATCTCGGGCTGCCGCTGGTTGCAGCGACGTTCGACAGCGAGGTGACCGCAATCGCCAGCGTCGTCCTCGGTATCGGCTCGCTCACCCAGGTGCCGATCACGATTTTGTTGTTGGTGACGATCACTGGCGTCGAGACGCAACTGCGGGCACAGCTGGCTGAGCTCATCAAAAACCCGGTGTTGATCGCGCTGCTGGTTGGCATCGCGTTCGGCTCGCTCGGCGTCGGCGTGGCTCCGGCAGTCGTCGTCGGGCTTGAGTTTCTGGCGGCACTTGCCCTGCCGCTGGCACTCCTCTGTGTCGGTGCCACGCTCCAGATCGATACTCNCTCCATCGATTGGCGTGCGACTGGCTCGATTGTCGGTCTCAAACTCGTCGTGATGCCCACGCTGGCCTGGGTCGGCTTTTCAGCACTCGGGGTGGGAGCTGCGACGTTTACCGCAGCTGTTGTGATGTTAGGCACACCGACAGCCGTCTCGACGTACGTGTTCGCCACCGAACTCGGGGGTGACAGCGAGTTCGCCTCGCTCAACGTCTTTGCGTCGACGCTGGGGTCGGTTGGATCACTCTTTGTCCTGATCTCGCTTGTTTCCTAACCCCTCACAGCCAGCGCGGTAGGGTACGGATGGTTTGGTTTCAGCACCCCTCGACAGCCGAGGTGAGCTGCCGTGCCAGCGTTTTGAACTGGCCAGGATCTGCTGATTTGCGAACGTAGCTGGTGACGTCGGCATCGAGTGCTTCGAGCGCAGCTTCATCGCTCTCACAGCCGGTAAACAGCACAAACGGACAGTCCGGATCAGTAATCCGTACGAGCCGCAGCAGATCCAACCCGCTGATCGCCGGCAGTCGAAGGTCACTGATGATACCGTCGACTGACCGACTCCGCAACACGGCCATTGCCGTTTCGGCAGTAGTCACCGTCGTGACGACCAGCTCGTCGTTAGCCGACTCCAGGACGTGCGCGATGAGTTCCGCGCTGTCGGCGTCGTCCTCGACTACCAGTATTTCCTTGTTGCCGGCCGCCGGCTCTTGTCTCGACTCGCGCGCGACGAGCTGCCCGCCGAGATCCGTTCGGATAGCGAGATCTAACCAGCTGTCGATCTCGTCTCGCTCGACGGCGAGATCAACCCGTTCGGAGACTGGATCGAACGTCACCAAACCGAGACACTCCAGTTTCGGAACGTCCAAATGAAACAGCGTCGAGTGTGTGAGCGTCCGCTCGGAACTGCCTGGCCGGTCGGCCTCACCGCCGACGACGTCTACAAGCTCAGTCAGTGTTGTCGACCCACGCTGTCGGAGCTGATACAGAATCCTGCGTCGGCGGCTCGTTGAGATCCCTTCGAGGATCGCATCTGTCCGGTCTGTGTCAGTGGTCCACGCTGAGAGATCTATGTCGTTCATATGACTGTCTGCATTTACTACGCCTGGAATGTATATAAGAACGTAGACATGATGGTGGACATATTGTAACCTAATTACCTCTCATTGTGTGCCGATCGTCGCCGACAGCTGTGGCTTTTGTTTGGTGTGCCGATTGGCTGGTATGCCGATTGATTGGTGGCTCGATTTGGTTCGGCGAGTGCGGTATCCCCAACCGATTTGCGCGCCGAGTCCCAACGCGAGGTATGGTACTCAAAGAGTCCGACTCCGAACTCGACCGCGGCGACCGCGCACCCGAATTCGAGCTCCGCGGCGTCGATGACGAGCAGTACAGTCTCGAATCGTTCGCCGACAACGACGCCCTCTTGATCGTCTTTACCTGCAATCACTGTCCGTACGCCAAGGCCAAATTCGAGTTTTTAAACGAGCTCGCGGCGGGATTCGATGACACCGCGGTCGTCGGTATCAACCCCAACGCCAATCCCGAATACCCGGACGACGACTTCGAAAGCATGGTCGAGCTCGTCCAGGAGGGCACCATCGACTACGACGCATATCTGTACGACGAAACCCAAGAGGTTGCCCGCGCGTACGGTGCGGTCTGTACCCCTGATCCGTTCTTATTCCGTCGCGAAGACGACGAGTGGAAACTGGCGTATCACGGCCGCCTGGACGACGCGCTNGACCCCGAAAGCGAGCCCACGGAGTTCTATGCTCGCGAGGCTATCGAGTCAGTACTAGCGGGTAAACCGGTCGAANACGACGATCTGCCCTCGCGTGGCTGTTCGATCAAGTGGGCCGACGACGAGTAACCGANCAANNAAAANNGTGTTACGAACAGGACTGCTCTAAGGCTTCACGCGCGTTTTCGACCGCAGCCTCGTGTTTGGCTGGGTAGGCTTCGACTTTTGCTCGCAGGGTGATCCCATCACCGAGTGCGACCTCGTCTTTGAACGCGGCCTGTTTGTCCAGCCGAAGGAAAAACGAGCAGTTGTCGTCGACGCGCTCGTCGAGTTCCTCAAGAATCCGGTCGATCTCGTCGAGTTCGGCCAGCCGGTCCAGGATGTACCGCATCTCATCGGCCGTCTCGACGCGAGCCGAGAGCACCACGATCCGGTCGCCGTGGTGGCCGGTGTTTTCCATACGGTCGAGTTCGAACTCCTCGGGCAAAAACGCACGCAGGGCGTCTTCAACCCGTTTTTCGTCCTCGGTCGCATAACAGAAAGTCCGAAGATCAATATAGTGAAAGGGTACTCTCGGCATTGGTCGCCTCTTAGTGACTGGAGGGAAAAAGCACTCGGCTTGCCGCGAACTTACTCGTCGTCTGCGTCGTCAGCTTCGCCCTCGACGGCTTCGAGGTCGTCTTCGGGAACGCCTGTCTCTTGGCCCTCATCGAAGCTGATCGTATACGTTGCATCGCCGAACATGTTTTCGATGACCTGCGTGATTGTGCCGGTTTCGCCGTCGTACTCGCTGTGTTTGTCGTGCAGTACGGCCTGGTCGTCTTTTTCAAAGCTCATAAGAAGTGGTTCTGTCACCACAAATAAAAGCGCGTGGATCTTCTGACGGGTGTTCGTCGGTGCTGACGGGACCGCGATCAGTATGATTCAGTCGGCGCTTGCGACAACGCGGTGGTAGGGCTGCCGCGAGATTGCCTCCCGAAGCTCGCTCAGTGACCCCGCGCCACCAGATCGCATCGCGTCCATCACCGCAACGACCTCCTGGCGAGAGACGGTCACCCCTTGTTCGGTGAGCGCGTCCTCGGGTCGGGCGGTCAACTCGCGTAGCGTGCCGACCGCAAGCAAAAACGGCACGCCCCAGGCGGCCATCGTGTTGCCGTGTCGAAGCGGCATCGCCTTGAGATAGCCCTCGGCGTCGGTGAGAAACGACTGGGCGTGGCTGGCCGTGCGGCTAACGACCTCGGCGGCTGCCTCGCGGTTTTCGGGCTCAACAACCGCCTCCTGGTTGATGCCCTCCTCGGCCAGCCACTTGGCTGGCAGATAGACGTTGTTCTCCTCGGTGTAATCGTCGTAGACGTCCTTCGAGATGTTGACCAACTGCAAGAGAAGGCCGAACTCGACGGCTGTATCGTACAGCCGCTGGCGTTTGTCTGCGGCGAGATCGCCGCGGGTCAGCAGGTTCGTGATGAGGGTGCCGACCGTGCCGGCCGCGTAGTAGCAGTACTCTTCGAGTTCGTCGCGCCTGTCGATCCGCAGGCCGCCGTCGTTGGCATAGCGATCGACGAACATCGCCATCCCGTCGACCAGCTCGCGGACCGGTGGGATGATCGCCTCCTGGACGTCGTCGGGCAACTCCTCAAACGTCGCCACGACCCGTGGGGCCTCAGCGACAACTGCCCAGTCAGCCGACTGGTCGTCGGTCGCCGGTAGCCACTCGTCGGCCTCGGCGCGGAACTGTTCGATATCGGTCTCCGAGCACGGGTCGATGGCCGCATCGTAGGTTCGGAGCAACGCGGCCTGGGGTTCCGGCGGGATGTGGCCCGCATCCTCGATGGTGTCGGCGATACGGCAGAGCAGATACCCCAAACAGATGTGTGTCGACATTGGCTCGTCCAGGACGTCGATAGTTAGCGCGAACGTCCGAGAGACACCCTGAACCGTCTCGTGGCACCACTCGCGATCTGCCTCGTGGTCCACACCGGGAGGTCGAGAGTCATGTCTCGTCATTGAGGTGTACAACTATAGGCTATGGGGCATCAAAAGTCTCGTGGGCTGAACCGGTCAGGCAGTGACAGACGCAGCCGTTTCACCCCGATTACACAGTATTATTCCGAATGAACTCGGCACTCCGGGCGGCCAACACCGACCGAAAGGCGGCTCTCTCGACCGGACCCGCAGGCCCAAAGACGCGCGGATGGAGTTCACGAACGGCCGATTCGAACGCGCGTTCGAACAGCTGGTCGGCTCCGATGGTCTGGGTCGTCCCCGAAGACTGACTCACCAGCCGGCTGAGTCGGTCCACAGAGCCATAGCTTCCGGCGAGCTCGTCGGCTGTCGTCGCCGCTGTCTGTGGCGAGTCGTCGACCGTAACCGCTGGATTCGGCCGTCTGGCGCGGTTGCCCGCTTTGTCTCGAATCACGATTCCGGCCGCGGAGCCGTCGTACCAGGCCGACGCTGGTATCGTATAGCGGTCGGGATCGAAATCACGGGCAGCAAGCTCCTGGACGAGTGGATTGACTGCCTGGAGGCCAAGCCGATCAAAAATGCCTTCGACGGCGTCGGGCGGCCGAAACTGCTTGTTCGTAGCCGACCAGATCTCCTGGCCCAGAAACGAGGGCGTCCGCTCCCAGTCGTAGTCGAGACCGCGATACTGCATCGCCGTACCGAAAAAGACGATTTCAGAGGCGTCGTCGACGGCCGCCCGGAGTGCCTCGCGGTCGAGGTTCGACCGAATATGCCGAACCGCGTGACTGTACTGCGGTGGGAGCCCGTCGGGGTCCGTATAGACGCGATCGTCGTCGCCGAATTCGATGATTCCTGATTCGGCGAGTCGGAACCGCAGCGGCGCGCCGACCACTGATTCGAGAATCCAGAGATGCCCCGACTCCAGGAGCTCCGATGGGGCTGCGGCGACAGGTGGGATATCGGGTAGGGATTTCATCTAAACATCAGTCGTGGTAGAGAGGCTGTTTCGCAGGCAATTATGTGTTATGCGCCGACTACCCCGGTATAGCATGGCCCTACAAACGCCACCGGCGGTCCTGGAGTCATCACTTCGTGACAGCATCGACGCGCTGGCGGCCTCGGCAGCCGAGCCACCGGCGATTGTGAGCCTCAGCGATATCCACGGCTACCTGGATGATGCCCGTAGCGCGCTGTTGACGCTCTCTGATCACTCCGACACCGAGCCGATTGTCGTCGCCGACGAGGAGGGTCGACTCCACTGGGCCGACAATAACTACGTGCTTGTTGTTAATGGTGACCTCATCGACCGTGGCCCCGACAACGAGGGCGTGCTCGACCTGGTTGGTCGGCTTCTGCGGGAGGCGTCCCCAGGTCGAGTTCGGGTGACACTCGGCAACCATGAGGCGATGATGCTCGCCCGCGACCAGTTCGGCCTGGCTGACTGGTACTGTGGACGAGCGAGCGATGCCGACCGACGGCAGTACTGTGAGGCGATCAGGGCGGGGTACGTCGTGGCAGCCTACGACGGCTACGAGGTCACCTACGCTCATGCCGGCTCGCCCGAAGCGTACGCTGTCCCGACGGTCAACGACTCGCTCGTCGATGCAGCCACAACACTCTCTGAGGCGATTGGGACCGACCGGGATATGAGGGTACAGCGTCGGTTGGCCGATGACTACCCACTGGTGTTGGCCACCGGTGAGAGCCATCTCAAGGGTCCGGTAGCTGGATTGGTCTGGCTCGATTTTACCTATCTGCCGGCTGATTCATCCCCACAGATCGTCGGCCACACGCGCCACGACACCCCGCAGACGAAGGGGTCGGTCTACTGCCAGAACGTCATCCGCAACAACCTCGATTCGAACGGTGGCGAGGCAGTGTTTGTTGAAACACCACAGTCGGTGTCAGCATACGTCAGGCAGTCTGACGGCAGCGTCACCAGGCGACCAATGTAGCGCGAGCGGATTGCCGCAGCCTAACGAAGCAGTATTAGTATGTGCCGACTACCAGTATCAAATCTGAGTATCCCAAACATACGTATTTATACCGGTGAACATGTGTTGCGATTATGACCGACTACGCGTCCACGTTCGGCCAGGGAGGGTTCAACGACCAGGTCGAGATCGACTCGCTCGTTCGAGAGATCGGTCTCGACCGCGAGGAACTCGAGTGGCGAAAGGAGTTCGTCGGCTTCGACGAACAGGATGTCGCACGGCTTGAGGCACTCCGGGTGCTGTTCGAGGAAAACACCGAGGAGATTGCCGAGCAGTTCTACGAAAACCTCACCCAGTACGACGAGAGCGTCGAGGTAATCAGTCGATCGGAGAAAAACGTCGAGGCGCTCAAACAGACACAGAAAGCCTACTTCACCACGCTGGCGGGCGGCGAGTACGACCAGCAGTATTTCGCCAACCGCGCCCGCATCGGCAAACTCCACGACATAATCGAGATGCCGATGAAACAGTATATCGGCCAGTACGGCGTCTACTACGATCTTATCTTGCCGCTGTTGGCCGAACGTTCGACCGACAACCTCCGGACGCGCCTGACGGCCAGACTTGCGGAGACGATTGACGACGAATCTTCGACCGACGCTGACCGCGTCCTGGATGCCATCGAACCGGTTGTCGCCGACGAGATCGACGAAATGAGAGCCGACATCACTGCCGTCCTGCGAATCATTAACCTCGATATGCAGGTTGTCGCCGATACCTACATCCACTCCTACAGCCGCCGGCTGGACGAACAAGTCCAGCAGTACGAGCAGCTGGCACGCGATGTCAAAGACGATCTCGAAACGCCGATGGCCGAACTCGAGGGAGCCGCAGAGGGCGTCTCGGAGTCCTCCAGACAGATCTCGACGCTGGCAGACGAACAGTCCGACCGGATTCGGTCGATTGCGGGCGAAGTCTCGAACATGAGCGCGACTGTCGAGGAGATCGCCTCCTCGGCCACCGAGGTCGAACAGAACAGCCAGCGCGCCAACGAGCTCGCCGACGAGGGCCAGACGGCGGCCACCGATGCGATGGACGTGATGGACGACGTTGGCGATGCCGTCGCGGAGGTTTCGACCGACGTCGACGAACTCCAGTCTCGGGTTGGCGAGATCGATTCGGTTGTCGAGGTGATCAACGATATCGCCGAACAGACCAACATCCTCGCACTTAATGCGTCGATCGAGGCTGCTCGCGCGGGAGAGGCTGGCGAGGGGTTCGCCGTTGTTGCCGACGAAGTAAAATCGCTTGCCGGCGACTCACAGGAGCGCGCCCAAGAGATCGAAACACTCGTTGCAGCTATCGAGAGCGACACCGAACAGACCGTCGAAAGTCTCGATGAGACGACCGACGAGATCGAACGCGGGGTCGAGCGCGTCGAGGAGGCGATGGAGCTGCTCGATGATATTACCGAGGCGGTTCAGGAGACTGCCCACGGGATTCGGGAGGTCTCGGATGCCACCGACGAGCAGGCCGCCAGCTCCGAGGAGGTCGCCAGTATGCTCGATGAGCTGGTCGAGCGGGCCGAAACAGTTGCCACTGAGGCCGACGATATCGCCGCGGCCAACGAACAGCAGGCCCAAACAATCGAGGAGATCGCTCAGACCGTTCGGCGGCTGACGAGCAACTGAGCCGTCGCTCGCCACACAAAACATGATCCGCGCGGGGCGGATCGAACGTCCATTCCCAATTCCCTTTGAGCCGGCAGTTGCCGTCTCAACCGCGGTTGCTACCCGAACTGGATAGTCTCTCGCGTACTGAGACAATCTATAGAGACATATAAAAACCCTCGCTATAGTAACCTATTTATAGATGATGAGTCGACGCCGGCTACGCAACCGACGAAACGTGAGGGCGGACGGATGACGACGGTCAGCGCGCCGGGGAAAGTCTACCTGTTCGGCGAGCACGCGGTTGTCTACGGCGAGCCGGCGGTACCGTGTGCGATCGAAAAGCGCGCGACAGTGACCGCCGAACCCCGTGATGACGACCACATCCGCGTCGAGGCGGCCGACCTTTCGCTCAATGGCTTTGTCGTCGAGTACGCCGGCTCGACAGCCGAGCGGCCCGACGTTGACGTCCCGCAGCCCCTGCTTGACGCCGCGATGGGCTACATCGACGCCGCCGTCCAGGAGGCCCGCGAGGCGGCCGACGCACCCAACGCCGGCTTCGATATCACGGTTGAAAGCGAGATTCCGCTCGGAGCGGGGCTGGGCTCGTCGGCCGCGGTCGTTGTCGCCGGCATCGACGCCGCAACCCGCGCGCTGGGCGAGCCACTCGATCGCACCGAGCTGGCAGACCGCGCGTATAAGGCGGAGTACGAGGTCCAGGACGGCCAGGCTTCCCGCGCCGACACCTTCTGTTCGACGATGGGCGGAGCTGTCCGCGTCGCCGGCGACGACTGCACGCGGCTGTCGACGCCCACCCTCCCCCTTGTCGTCGGCTTCGACGGCGGGGCGGGCGACACCGGAAAACTGGTCGCCGGCGTCCGCAAGCTCCGCGATCAGTACGGGTTTGCTGCCGATACGGTCGAGGCAATCGGTGATATCGTCTCGACAGGCGAAAAGTTGCTCGCCGACGCCGATCCCGAGGCTCCACCCAGCGACGACCTGATCGCCGAACTCGGGGACTTGATGAACATCAACCACGGTCTCCTATCCGCGCTTGGGGTCTCCTCTCGCTCGCTGGATACGATGGTGTGGGCCGCACGCGAAGCTGGCGCGGAGGGCGCAAAACTCACCGGTGCGGGCGGCGGCGGCTGTATCGTCGCGCTCGACCGCACTGACGAAACCGAAACGAGTCTCCGCTACACACCGGGCTGCAAAGACACGTTCCGCGCGGAGCTCGCCGAACAGGGCGCGCGCATCGAGGAGAATTAAATGACCGAACCAACGGTTCTCAAACTCGGCGGCAGCGTCATCACTGATAAGGACAGCCCCGAGACGGTCGACGACGCGTCGTTAAAAGGCGTCCTGGACGCAGTCGAGACAGCATACAAAAACCACGATGGAGAACTCCAGCTCGTCATCGTCCACGGCGGCGGCAGTTTCGGCCACGTCCACGCGGCTGAACACGGCGTCTCGACAACGTCGGGAACCAGTGAGGCGGCCGCCGCCGCCGCGATCCACGGCGCGATGAAGCAGCTCAACGGGGTGGTTCTCGACGGCCTCCAGGACCGCGGCATCGACGCGCTGCCGGTTCACCCGATGTCGGCCGCCGCCCGCGACGAGCGCGGCGAGCTTTCGCTGCCGGCAACCGTCACTGCGAGCCTGCTTGCGGAGGGATTCGTCCCCGTGCTCCACGGCGATGTGATCACTCATGCGGGCGAAGGCCTCACCGTCCTCAGCGGCGACGAGATCGTTACCAGCCTCGCCGATTCGCTCGGGGCGAGTCGGGTCGGCCTCTGTTCGACGGTGCCAGGCGTCCTGGACGAAACCGACGCCGTCATCGACGAGATCACCGACTTCGGAGACGTGGCAGCCGTCCTCGGCGACAGCGACGCAACTGACGTCAGCGGCGGGATGGCTGGCAAAGTCCACGAGCTGCTCGCGCTCGGCGCACCCGCCCACATCTTCGGGCCGGATGCAGTCGGAGCGTTCCTTGCGGGCGGCGAGCCTGGGACGCGAATCGACGGCCGATAGCTCGGTTCCGAACCCTTATTCTGTGGACGCGCCGACATGCGCGTATGGATGACGACGCCGTCTACGAACTGCTGTCGACCGTCGAGGACCCGGATCTCGGCGACGACATCGTCTCGGCCGGTCTGATCAATGCGGTCCAGACAACCGACGAGGCGGTCGACCTCTCGGTCGCACTCGGCGCGCCGTTCTCGCCACACGAATCGGAGATCGCCGAGAACATTCGGGCCGTCTTCGCCGAGAAAGCACCTGAGGTCGAGCTCTCGATCAGTGCTGGACTCCCCAACGCGCTCGGCGCTGACGACGAGGTGCTGCCGAACGTCCAGAACATCATCGCCGTCGCCTCCGGGAAGGGTGGGGTCGGCAAATCGACGGTCGCGGTCAATCTCGCCGCGGGACTCTCCCAACTCGGCGCGCGCGTCGGCCTGTTCGATGCCGACATCTACGGGCCGAACGTCCCCCGGATGGTCAAAAGCGACGAAGGGCCCGAGGCGACCGCCGACAAAACGCTCATTCCACCCGAACGCTACGGGATGAAGCTGATGAGCATGGACTTTCTGGTCGGCGCAGACGATCCGGTCATCTGGCGCGGGCCGATGGTTCATAAGATCCTCACCCAACTGGTCGATGACGTCGAGTGGGGCCAACTCGACTATCTCGTCTTGGACCTCCCTCCTGGAACCGGCGACACCCAGCTAACCGTCCTGCAGACACTGCCGCTGACTGGTGCGGTCATCGTCACCACGCCTCAGCAGGTCGCCCTGGATGACGCCGTCAAAGGCCTCCGGATGTTCGGCGAACACGAAACACCGGTGCTCGGAATCGCTGAAAACATGGCCGAGTTCCGGTGTCCAGACTGCGACGGCAGCCACGATATCTTCGGCAGCGGTGGGGGCCAGGAGTTGGCTGACGAGGAGAACCTGCCGTTTTTGGGGTCGCTTCCCCTCGATCCCGCGGTCCGGGCCGGCGGCGACGGCGGCGAGCCGGTCGTCCTGGACGACGGCGAGACGGCTGCGGCGTTCAAAACCCTGACCGAGAACGTCGCCAACAACGTCGGCGTCATCCGCCGCCGACATGTCCAGGCGATACAGACACGGTAGGTCGGCTCCCCAAGAGAAACTATTTTGCGTTCGCAGCGAACGATATGGGATATGATAGATACCGTGACCACACTGCTCATCTGGGGGCTAATTATTGCGGTGAGCCTGCTCGTCGTTGGCTCAGTCGTGTTTTTCATATACGACACCGTCGCAACGTTCCTCGAAAGCAGAAAAAAGCAGAAGCAGCGACGCTAAAACCGACCTAAGCTAGGACAGGGATTTGAACCCTGGAAGTCTCGATTACAAGTCGAGTGCATGAACCCCCCATGCTCTCCTAGCGCGTCTGCGTCCCCTGATTAGTCGCCCCCCTTTGAGTGTGTATCGTTTTCCATCGACTTTGCCAACTCGACGCGATGGGGCTGGTAGTCGTGTCGGCGGTAGAACCGACGAGCGGCATCGTTCGCTGCCAGCACCTCCAGGGTGACTGTGTCGGCACCCGCATCGACCAACTCGGCTTCGGCTGCCGCAAGCAGTTCGCTGCCAACGCCCCTGTTGCGCGAGTCGGGCCGCACATACAGGTTGACGATGACGCCAGTCTGTTGGTCCTGAACGTAGCGGCCGTCTTCGATCGTATACATCACGAAGCCGAATACTGCGTCGTCCTCACGAGCAACTAACAGCTCATCGCTTACGATGTGGCGACTGATGGTTTCGGCGACGGCTGTGCGGTTCTCGGTTGCCAACAGCCGCGAGCCGTACTGCCGCTGGTCGGTCGCCAACGCGACCCAGTACTCGGTCAACCGGTCGACGTCCGAGGTCTCTGGGTTGCAGATCTCCATCAGTAGGCTCGACAGTCCGTACACACCTGCTGGCCGTTCACAGCCGAGAGCTCGGGAGCCAGCGAGCCACAGAGCTCACAGATACTCTGTGTCGAGCCCTCGACCGTTGTCGTCTCGGCCGACCGCTCGCCACCAGCCCGTGGCTCGGTTGGTTGGCCTGCTGCTCCGGCAGTCTCGACGCTCTCGTGGGCAGCCAACACGTCCCGTTCGCTCACGATTCCGACTGCCTCCTCGCCATCGACGACCAACAGCTGTGAGTGGCCCTGCCCGACGAGTTGCTGGGAGGCATCGGCCAGCGAGGCCGTCGGCTCGACCGTCGGCATCGGTGGCTCCATAATCTCGGTGAGTGGTGTCTGGCCGTTGGCGTCCAAGAGCCCCGACAGCGCGGTCAGCGTCGACAGCGACCCGATTGGCTCGCTGCCCCGTAGGACGACGACCGCGTCGGTGGGCTCGGATCGCATCAGCTCGGCGGCCTCGGTGAGCGTGTCGGACTCGCTGAGACCGACGAACTCCCTGTTCATTACGTCACGTACTGTGATACCATTGCGCATACCTACTCATGTGCGGCAAACAGCTAAAAAGCCACCTGCAGAACCGTTAAGAACATGCCGACCGAAAGGGGAGGGCTAGAGAGCGGCTGCCGTCGTTACCGGGTTCGGCTAAACTGGTCGGCTCCTTCGTAAAACCAGTAGCCGCCCTCACGCATCGCGCGGCCGATCGTTTGGTGCATGTCGACGATATCACTGAACTCAGATTTATCGACGTACTCGAATATTTCACCCAATGAGACAACCGTCTCGGAGTCGATTCGGATTGGATCGTCGCCGTACTCAGAGACGAACGCCTCGGCTTCAAGCGGGAAATCGTCGTCTTCGTCTACCTTCTTTGCGATCACCGCGTGGCCGTACTGGCGGCCGCCCTCGCTGCCCTGCTCGCCGTCGGGATCGTGTGGCCAGTCCATACACACCGATTCACACGGTGGATGGTTAGTCTTACGCTCCAAATTAGTCGTCGNCTACCGACCNNCTCNNNTGNCGGCTCCCGACTNCCTCCCCGGCCGCACCAACCAGTGGCANCTCGGCGTCCGAATNCCCTGTGAGACGCGCCCAGACNACGATCACCGACGGAAGAACGAGAATCGAGGTCAGATAGGCGAACAGCACACTGAGCGAAATTAGCCCGCCGAACACCCCCAACGCGGGGTTGACCGCGAGCACGAGCACCCCGATCCCGAACACCGTCGTCAGCATGCTCCCGGTGAGCGCGCCGCCGGTGCCAATCATCGTCCGTCTAAGAGCCGAATACAGCTCCGTTTCAGCATACTCGTCGGCAAACCGATGGACGATATGCACCGAGTAGTCGATCCCGATACCGACCGCAATCGCCAGAATCGTCCCGTTGATCGCATTGAAACTGATATCTAACAGCCGCATCGAGGCGACGACGGCGACCACAGTTAGTCCAATCGGCACGATGTTGACGATACCGAGCGACGGCGACCCTTCAAGCGCCCAGTAGGCANCGACTAAAAACAGTGCCGCGCCGGCTAGGGTCAAAATAAGCGTTCCAATCACGGCCTGAAACACCAGTGAGATGGCCTCATCGAAGATGATCACGCCGCCCGTGGGTTGAGCATCGAACCGCACTCGATCTGCAAGTTCGTAGGCCTCCTCGGTGATAACATCGTCTTCGGCATCCCCATCGACGGTGTAGACGACGCGCGCGCTCTGGCGATCGGCATCCAGATAACTGTCCGCCCCTGCGCCGAGCTCACTGTACACCTGCGGGAGGTTGCGGTCGGGCACTCCATTGGCCGAGCGGTCGTTTCGGTCGACCAGCGTCTGGAACTCTGGGTCCGAATCAGTCCGGCTCTCGACCAGTGAGATCACGCTTTGGGCGTCAGCCTGGCGGTCGGTCGAGCGGAACGTCGGCGGCGGGTCCTGGCCAGCGCGATTGATCTCTTCGAGCGCGGATTCGCGCTGCATATTACCCTCGATATACAGCTGTACCTGCTCGTCCTGCTGGAAGTTTCGGTCGATGTAGTTCTGAAGGCGGACGTACTCGAACTCTGCCGGCGGGCGGATCGATTCGGGCAGCGACTGGAGATAGGCGGGTGTCTCCTCGTCGGGGTTGAAATCGTCGGGGCTGAACCCCGTCTCGACGTCGGTGGCGTACGCCCCGCTAGCGGCGGCCACCGCGACGACGACGATTAGAAACACGACCGGCGCGCGCTTGCTGATCGTCACACCGACACACCGAGCAGCCGACCCAACACCGAAGCGTCGGTCCCGAACGGCCGCTGAGAGAAGGTTGGGATCGGATACCTCTCGCGAGCCCGATCGACGGTCATCTTCAGCGCGGGCACGTAGATGCCGAAAATGAGAAAGGTAAAAACGACCCCGGCAGCCGCCGTAAGCCCGAACTCACGGGTTGGTGGAAACGCGCTGGCAACGTTCGAAAGAAAGCCAATCGTGGAAGTTCCAACGACAATGAAAAAGGCCACAGTTACCTGATTGGTCGTTCGCGTCATCGACTCCGAAATCGGCGCGCCGGTCGCTCGCTCCTCGCGGTAGCGATTGATTGCATGGATGCCGAAATCGATCCCAATGGCGATCAAAATTGGTGGCACTGCGATCAGCAACACGGCAAACGGAATCCCGACGAGGCCGATAAAGCCGAATGTCCAGATCAGTGTCAACAAAATGCCAGAGAGCCCGATCAGCACATCAACCGGATCGCGGTAGGCCACAATTAAAAACAGCATAATCAGCAGTAAGGCAGCCGGTAACACCACCTGGGTCGTCGTCGCGGTCGTATCCGGCGGCGTTCCCTGCACCCAGATTGTCGACTGCTGGTCGGAGACCAGTCGTTCGATTCGGTCCTCTTTGTTCGGTGGGAACTCGGCTGCTCCGCCCGGCCCGCCAGCATCGCCCGCTCCAGGACCCGCCCGGTGGGTGATAGAGCCAGTCGTCGCCGATGCCGAAGCCGACTGTTCGCTAAAATCGTCGCTGAGCTGGCTGGTCATATCGGGGTCCGTCTCAGCAGCCTCCCGAACCGCGTGGCGGATTTCAGTCGGTGAGGCGTCTTTGACCGCCCGAAGCTGCTGGTCGGGCGTCGTCGCTTCGGGATCGAGCGTTGTGGCAACGGTTTCGGCCACTGTCGACGTGCTGCTGACCCGCAGCGAGCCATCGTCGAGCACCCGGTTTCGTGTCTCCAACATATCGACCAACGCCGGTTTGGCGACGACGTTCTGTGATTCCTGGACCAGCGTTGTACTAGTCGTGTCGCCCTGGAAACTGCCGCCGAAATCCTGATTCACATCCTCGATAGCCTGAAACGAGGGAAGATCCTCGATGAACTGCTGTTGGCCGCTTTCGGTGGAGATGCTGCCGAGCCCGCCGACGAACACGGCCGTCAGCAGCAGAAAGACGACGACAACTGCTTTTGAGTGGTGGATAATGACGCTATCAAGGCGGTCGATCATCCACTGGTACTCGATCACAGTGTGTCTACTCGACTAGTAGGGAGTCACTAACAAAAGCATGTTTGCTGGCCGCTCGGCTCCGTGGTGGCCAGCGACGCGGTGAGTCTACTCGGCGAGCCGACCGAGGAGTTGTTCAACAGTCGAACTGTCGACGGTTCGTTCAAGCTCTCTTAGTGTGGCCTCCTCGTCGTCGAGATTCTCCTCCAGTAGTTCGGTGGCTTCAGTTGGGAGATTAAGTTGTTCGGCGTGGTTCAACAGCCCTTCATAGGTCGTGATTTCGAGCCGTTCGATTTTCATCGCTGTCCCGACGTTGTAGAGGTCGACCAGATCCGTCTCCTCGGTTGCTTCCGAGAGGAACGCCTGGCGGTCCTCGATGATCCCCTCGAACGCCTGAGAGTGACGTGGCTCGGGCTCCTCGTCGAGCATATCGAAGACGCGTTTGAGCCGACGGACGTGGTCGGCACTCTCGCGTTGGTGTGTCTGGAACTGCTCGCTGATCTCGTCGTCTGCCGTGCTCTCTTCGAGCGTCGCGAGTACGTCGACCAGCTCGGTGTCGATATGGTATGCCTGTTGGAGTTCGTACACGAACTTCTCGTGGAGGGTTTCGACGGTCATGGTCCAGTCGCTGGTTCGCCGAGGGCGTCCCTAAGTGTTGATTCGAGTTGCTTGCGGTCGGTTGCCGACTGTCGACCAGTGGTGGTCGCTTGGCAGCCGAACGGCAACGACTTTAGGTTATCCTTGCAATCGACACAACAGTATGGACGACCGCAGCCGCAACTACCTCCGCGAGCGGTTCGGTGACTACTACCGAGCCAACGCGGTCGATCTCCCGCCCGCGGCAAACGAGCGCGAGTGGGGTCATATCCCCTGGACGCCAGGAACGGGGACGACGATGGTTCGCCACCAGTCCCAACTCGATCTGGGCGATGTCGACGACTTTCTGGCCCGAACCGCGCCGCGACACGCCTACTTTTCGGCCGCCCGGTATGCGGACCCTTCGGCGAGTACGATGTCACAAAAAGGGTGGCGTGGGGCGGATCTCGTCTTTGATCTGGATGCCGACCACCTCCCCAGTGTCGATCCCGAGGAGGCGACGTACGCCGAGATGCTTGCGACCTGTAAGGACGCCCTGCTGCGGCTCCTGCGATTTATTCAAGAAGACTTCGCTTTCGAAGATGTCGAGATCGTCTTTTCAGGCGGCCGTGGCTACCACGTCCACGTCCGGGATTCGGCGATCCAGGAGCTCGACAGCGACGCACGACGCGAGATCGTCGACTACGTCCTGGCCGAAGCGTTGGATATTGATGGCCTCATCCGTACCGTTTCTCCCGGAGCTACGAATCGCAGGATGTTGAAGACAGAGGGAGGTTGGGGGCAACGCGTACACAAAGAAATGCTGAATATTGTTGAAGAGCTGAAAGAAATGGGCGATGACGAGGCAGCGACTCGGCTCAAAGAGATTGACGGTATTGGTGAGAAAAGCGCAGATACTATTTTAACTGCGTTAGAAAAAAATCCGGACGCGATCCAAACCG
>SL_4KL_010_BRINEDRAFT_10000461_pt1 | contig 20833 bp, 37 predicted proteins | sample SodLak_010_BRINE_2_FD_10664 | JGI IMG/M metagenome (IMG submission 10664) | reverse complement strand
TTGACGTTTATTTGTGGGACTTTGGATTGTTTACTCTTATAGGTTCAGAAAGTAATCCATTGAGACAATTTGATAGTATGGACTACTTTCATGCATCTTTATCCGATATGAATGCTGAATCTATTAGCGAAAGAAAACCAGACAAGACAGAGAAGGTTAGAGTTTTTGAAGGTGACTATACAATTTACGTAGAAACAAGTATAGATAATGCGGAATATATTATTTCACCTGAAAATGAAGTGAATAAGATTGGTGATACAGTTGAATATGAAGGTGACGAATATACTATAATAAAACAAAAAACCACTACAAGTTACGAGAACAAATTAGTAAAAAGTGAAACACTTGAAGATAATGATTGGATTCCAACAATCAATCTTGGTTAGATTTAAAAATAAATAAGTTACTATTAGACATTTTGGGAGTAATTTGATTTTTTCAATTATTTTATTTTAAAAATTTTTAATATAACGAAATACATTTATATATAGAAAATATACAAAAAATATGAAATAATATAATAAGACGAATACAATAGGTGACTATATTAATATAGAGTCTAAGATTGGAGATGAATTAATTGTTGATACGGATAATGAAGATAATATAATATTAGATATATGTGATAAATCTAATGATGGTGTTATTGTTGAAAAGTATAAAACAGCAGAAATTATTGGTGAATTAAAGAATCAGGATGGCATAATTGGATTATATGCTCAGGTGACAAAAATGACAGAACATAGAAGTGATTATGATGTTTATGCTGTTATGATGCTTGATTATGACTCTGAAGATATTTCACTCGGTGAAATAACGTGTATTAAAAATAAATCTTCAGACTGATGTTAATCGTGTATGTGGGAAACCAAATTCCTTCAGTTTATTCTGTTCAATTAAAGATTTGAGATAATCAACGCCACCCTTGTTTCCCCACGAGGGGTATCTTTTTTCGACGGTGTTCTTATAGACAACTTTTATAACTTCATCATTAGGAGAACAATTTTGCTTATTATATTCATTATCTGAAACCATTTTTTCATTCATCTTCCAATCATAATCGATAACAACAGAATCTGATGTTTTCCCTGTAACTTCAACAACAATCATTGTACCTTCAGTATCTGGATTTTTATCTCTGACAAGATTCCCTTCTATAAAGTTTGATGACTTATTGATCGATGAGTTCATTTTACGCGTTATAATACGACGACCAATCCCTTAATTATTCCGATTAAATAGTCTGAGAGCCATATTTATGATAATATGAGGTTGTATATAAACTGATGATAAATTATATAAACACACAATAGTATATCTATATATGAGTAAAAATAAAGATAATTTTTCAATCGAATCGCACAGGTATGCTGAATCGGTAGCCGAAGATATAAATAAAAAATATATGAATGATAGAGGTGATTTTAAACAAAAATCCATAAATAATGTAATTTCCAATATTGCAAATGAAGGTTTTGATTCAGATATTGGTAGAATTAAGACAACGCTTCATAATGAAAAAGTAATTTTAGATATAGATGGTATCCGACGAGACACTGATTTGGGTCGGTATGGTATACCCATAAATAGATATGTCTTATCTCTTGAAAACTATCCTGAAGAAGAAAGAATTTCATTGATTAAAGATTGGATCATTAATAAATCTGAAGAAGTAAGAAGGAAAGCTATTTCAATCATGAAAGATAACAATAACAATTAGTTAAAATGAAAAAGTCAACGCAAGCTATTAGATTATATCCAGATAAAAAAACATCTATATTGAAATATTTTACGGGTCGTATTATATCTGAACATAATAATATAAAATTATATCATTCTATTCATAATAAAGAAGATACAGATATATTAGCTGTTAGAGAATCAAAAGATAAAACAAAAAAATTAAAAAATCAGACAACTATACTAACAAATAATAGAGAAATTAAAAAAGCTACAATTTTAGATAGATTTGAATGGACAAATAAATACAAAGTACATATATTTATTATAGAATTTAACAACGACGGTAATATTGTAATATGTAAGGGTGATATTGATACATCTTTTGAATTTGATTCTGAATCCGTAGATATTTATATTAAGAATTTAAATGATAAAAATCATATACAGGCGAATAAAATCAAACATTCAGATAAATGGTCATTTGATGTAATCGATTGTAAAGAAAAATATATAGATACATATCCACCTTATGTAAAAAGAGGTTTTTGTAAAAATTCCGAGATTATAACATTTAGTTCCCCTTCAGAAATTAAAAAAATAACGATCGAATAGTACAAGCTATTTTTAATACGTACATTCAGATATTAGAGATGCTTTGGAATCACCTATTCCTTTAACCTTCTTCAAATCTTTTTCATCCGATTTAAGAACGGTTTCTGCATCATTAAATGATTTTATTAATGATGACACGGTTTCTTCACCAACTCCTCTTATATGACCTATTATTCGGTTTAGAGCTTCTTCCTCACCATCCAAACCAAGTTTATAACGGGCTTCATGAATTTCCTCATCTGATTCCCATTTATTTAAATTTCGACTTTCACCAGTTACTAATTTCATCAGACTCTTTTCACGATCATCTTGCGTAACACTCTTAATAATACCTGCTTCAGAATCATTCAATTTAAGAGATTTGACGAATGCATCTTTCGTATCCAAATTATCATACACTATAATAGGGACCTTCATATCAAGATTATCACAAGCCTTAACACGTCTCCAACCATCAAACACAACTAACTCGTTTTCTACACGTCTAGCATGAATTGGTTCGACAATCTTACCAACTTGTTTGATGTTTCTTACTAATTTATCTGACGCTTGTTCTGGATTCGATCTAACATGTCCCTTTGTATCAAATTTAAGATGCTCTGGATGATGATATTCTATATTCATTGATATTGAATTATTGTATAATTATCTTTCTTATATATAAATATTTTTTCTAATATTTTATATAATTATTCAATAGACAAATCATGTTATATAGGATCAAATAAAAAGATATAATAGTACATAAGACATGTAAAAGCATATGGTAGAAGGAATGACAATCGAATTCGCGTCTCATTTGTCAAACTATCTTGATGAACAAAAAGATCATAGGTTAATTGAAGGATATCCAAACCCTATCAAATCAAAAAATCTTAGAGATGTTATGGGTATTCAAATAAAAGATGAAAACACGTATGATTATCCAAAATCTCGTTTAGATAAAAGAGATTATGACTACCCAGAAGTAAAAATTAAATATCAAGATGAAACGCAAAATCTGGGTTTTGGAACTGTTAATGTTGATAATACAGAACCTAAAGTCAAAGTAGCTATTATTAATAATAAATTAGAATCTTTAGATAAAAATAAAATAAAGTTTTACAATTGCTATGGTGTATGGGAAACACAGAAAAAAGATTCACATCAAAATGTAATTAAGAATCATACGCTATTTTTAGATGATGAAAACCAACAGCCAATAAGATTGACAATAAATGATTATACAGGAATTATAGCTTATTATCCAAATGGAGAACGTGAAATTTTTGGAGATATTAAACAAAATAACAACAATATAGAAAATTCTATTGATATAATCAAGAACGAAGTAAATAATAGAAATAACGGTACTTTTGAAATAGAGACAGAATCTCGTTTAATTCAAGATGTGACAAATGTGAGTCGGGCATGTAACAAAAAATCTCTACATTATATTTTGGACCGAAAAAATCAGGAAAGCATAAAAGTTTCTGATATCGAAGATTCAGAAGGACCTACTTACACAGCTTGCGTAAAATCTAAATTAGATTATGGAAATGGATCTTGTATAACGACAATTAAACATGCAATTGGATTATATATAAATACCAACGCTGAATTTTCGGATAAAAATCGATTAATGGCTGTTAATCATCCAGATAACCAAAGCGTATACAAAAGACCAGATGTTCACTATGTATGTGATGTTGAGGATATTGAAGATCTACATATTAAAAATTTAAATGGTGATATCGTGAAAGATTTAGATATGATCAAATATATTTAGTCCTTTTATATAATAAAGTTATAATAAATAATAATTGTTTTATATAAAATTATTATATAATATCGGTATTAATTACTTTTGGTACCGTTACCTTCGGAAACCTAAATAACAACACTGTAAGTGAAAAATATATAATATATAGTTGGATATGCTTAGGATTAATATTAAGGTAGTTTAATTGTCGTTATATTTTTAATATATTTTAATTAAATATAATTGTTAAAAATTAGTTTTTGAGCGCAAATGCAGAGAAACCGTGTCCATGCCTCCATATCTCTATAACTTTGGGTGCATTACCTTCATGTCTCATTTGATACTTTTGTATGTCACGAGAGTTATCTGTTAGAATTTTGATTTAATTCTGTCGTAATTCATATGATAACGTTTATATTTGTATATTACGTATTATATTGTATGTCAGGAAATACAGAGAAAGCACGAAAAGCAGCCAAACAGATGCTTAATTCGAATATAAAATCACTTTTCAATGATTTTGTTTCTGAAGGTATATATAATGTTATTATTGAAGGTGGATATCATTATACAGAACTAAACCATGAAGAATCAGAATTCCTAACAAAGATTCTTATTAATGACGGTCTTTCTGGACTAGAACGCTATGTTGAACAGTATAATGCAGATGAAAATCCACCACGAAATGAAGTTGATATGTATGGTGAACCATTTGCTATCCATACAGAAGACGATAAGCTATGGGAAGCTTATAGGAGCGGTCAAAAGACCAACATTATTTTTATTGTATATTATAGTAAGAATGATTTTGGTGAATGGGTAAAAAACGGATTAGAACGCGTCTATATTGAAGATTTGTATCAATTTTCTGACTAATTAAAAACTATATAGATATTAATTGAGAAACAAATATGTGAACTAATCCGTCCTACTGTGAGGTCAACTGCCTCGGGGTCAAGCCCCGAGGTATCCGCCTTGTTTCTTGATGAATATCATTTAAAGAAAGAATTCAATTATAATAATAAAACAGATAATGATTTCTAAAAATTTATAGATTTTTACGGGAATGGAAGATTAGATAATATTTATTGTTCCAAAATAATTCTAAATAATTTCCTTGGAAAATATATCTAACTATATTAACATAATTTATAATTATTTATTTATTATATTTTTACAAATATTTTATATATTTATTACTATCATTTATATAATACTCTGAAATTTCAATATTATTAATAAATTCTTCAGTATCATTTTCATAAGNTATGATGTTATATGTTCCAGCATTTTCAATCTCTATATTATTTTCACCTTTTTAATCAACAATTTGATATTTTTCTTCATTATCAACATTTTCATTTATAACTATATTAACCGATACTGAATCTGAATTGGAATTTTCGATACCTATAGAATAGAAAAATGAAATAATTAATAACATAAAATCTAATATTATAATCCCTGTTACAGGACCAATTCCGATTTTATTTCTATTATAATTCATTAATAATACTATTATATTTTTTTAATATAAAATTAACGTTCACTTATATATTTTAATAGAAAACATTAATAATCTTGATAAATTAGATTTCTATTATGGTTGAAGATAAAATCGAAAAACAAAAAAGTTTAATTGAAATTATTGGATTACAAATAGAAGAAGTAGTTGGATCATCTATAGATAATTTATCTAAAAATGAAAAAGAACGTAAGATTAAATCTAAATTAAATACAGATAAATATAAACCAAAGGTAAATATCAAACCTGATAAAAACACAACTATATATAATCCTGCTATTGATGGTTATTATAATTATTTAAAATGGGATAATGGGTGGTATTTAAACGAGGAAGATAGTTTTCAAAATATAGATATTCTTCAACATTATCCTGAATATGTTCCATCAGAAGATGCTATTAAATATTTAAGTAATAAAGATAGTATACTTGAAATTGGTTCAGGTAATGGGTATTGGTCCCATGTTATTAATGAAAATGGTGGGAAATGTATATCTACAGATCCTAATTCATATAGTGAAAAATATATTCATGACGGTTCATATCCTGTAACAAAAAATATAAAAACAGATAGTTCTGTTAGTATTTGGGAAGATGTTAGCGTTAAAGATCATACCTGTATACCTGAATATCCTGATTCTGATATTTTATTATGTCAACCTGAAGGACTCCCGTGGACAGAAGAAATACTTGATTTAATTGAACCCCAACAAAAACTTATATTAATTGCATGTTGGTATCCTGGACCTGATGCAACTCCATTTTTCTTTAAAGAACTCAATTCAAATTGGAAACTTATAGATGAATTTCATATTCATAATTGGCAGTATACAAATGCTCACGGTTATGTATTCGAAAAATAAATATATATTTTAATTATACTAATTACTTAATTAAAATAATCTAATTGTTCTTTTGCATACTCCTGAAGAAATCTATTAAATTTTTCTTTATATTCTATCGGATAATTACAAATCTTATCATTATTTATATCTTCTGTGGCTGTTAGAAAACCTTTAATAAATGCTATAATAATCTCTTGTTCCATTTTCTTCTATCCTATACGCACATCTGTCTACATAGCTATGTTGATTAGTTCATCTTGATCATATTCCGTATCAAATTTTTCTAATTCTACTATATACGTATATTGTCATCTCTTAACATAAAAGTATATATTTCCAAATACTATATTATAAATAGAAAATTAGGGTGAGCAATTTACATGTCAGGTTCAACTTCAATTCTAATATATTGATCATAATATGATACCGTTAATACGCTTACATCTTTAGCACTGAATAATTTGAATACATTCTCACTTTTTGTATTTTGCATAACATATGTTAAAAGACTTGTAGAATTCGTATCTTTAGTATAATCTTTTACATTTTTATCTGATAGACCAATAGATTCAGGTTTAAAATTAGCAAGAGCAGCAGATTCTGGTATCCTTGTTTCCTTAATATTACGGAAATTAGTTCATAGAATATTAGTGGGTGCAGATGGATTTGAACCATCGATCACTCGGTTATGAGCCGAGGGCTTTAACCTGACTAAGCTACGCACCCGATTAAGGTACTACCTTCCACTCCTGATCTGGAACTACTAAGGTTCCCATGAACGTCTTCATTTTATTTCTGCTTCCTTCTTGGGAAGCAGCATATTATTATAATTCCGCATTTAACTTAATACTTTCTATTTTGATTTCTTTATTTTTTATAAAATATTATATAAATATTTATTTATATAAAATTTTTTATTAAATAATATTTTAATGTATTAAAATATATTAATGGGCGTACACGGATTTGAACCGTGAAACCGCTCGGTTATGAGCCGAGTGCTCTACCTGATTGAGCTACACGCCCTTTCTATCGTTCTACACTCTATACAAACACGGTGAAACACTTAAACCTAACGAAAACACTCTCTATATAAAGAAAATAAATATAAGATTAAAAATATGATACGTAAACTTTTCGAACAAAAAATTTTATGCACAAAAAGTAACTTATAACGCTAATGATTCTCCTGATTTGTCTAACGGCAAATCTATGGAATCCATGTTTAATACTTCAAGTTTTGATGGGGATATTGGCGATTTGGACGTTAGTAATGTCGAAAATATGGGGGGAATGTTTAGGTCTTCAGGTTTCGATGGAGATATTAGCGATTGGGACACCAGTAATATAACAAATATGAGGGGTATGTTTGATAATGCAGAGGATTTCGATAGTGATTCAGGTTTTGAAGGAGAAGATGGAGAAGATGATATACAACCACAATGGGACGAAGAATGTTAATAATATAGATATTTTATCTATAATGAAAGAGTATAATATTAAAAGAATTATAAANCCTGTTAAGGTAAAATATATAAATATTACAATATGCTTAAATATATCGAAATCAATTACTATATATTATTATAATAGTAAATAATTTAACATTATAAGTATATTATATAATTAATGTTAAAACAATACCTAACAAAACGTTATCAAGTTGGTGATTTAATAATTTGTCCAAGTTGCAAAACTAGAAGTTTAAAAATATATGAAGTAAGGAACAGAGAACATATAAAAGAATTAATTAATAATGATAATTCAACAAAAATGAACGTCTGTATTTGTAAATCTACGACAAGTTGTAAATTTAATGAAAATAATTTAGGACCTTTACTTTTACATTCTAAAGTAAACGAATATTTCATTGAAAAATTAAAAGAAATAAATAAACCTGAAGATTTAGAAAATTTAAATATAAAATAATAATAAAATAAAAAAATTATAAGATAATAATTTATATGAATTTATATAATGTATTTAGGAAATTCAGATTTANATTTATTATTTAATTTATAATAAAAAAAATAATTTTTAAATTTCGCCGATTTAATAGACCTGATAATGATAATATAAAAAATCTTGGCAAAATATATTATGAAGATGAAAATTATAATTGGGATTGTTTTTACGCATTTGATACAGGTAATAAACCTGATAAAATTTCAAAAAAAGTTACAGAATATCAACATGAAGATGTAGGGAATCGTATTAGAGACAAAGATACAGAATCAAGACCAACTACTACTACTATTTGTCCAGAATGTGAACATGATACGGCATACTATCATATGAAACAAATTAGAGCAGCAGATGAATCTGAAACACGTTTCTTTGAATGTGTAGAATGTAAACATAAGTGGAGAGAATATGATAATTAATTTTTAGTTATATATTATATGCTAGAAAACATATATAAGATAGAATATATAAATATGATTTATGACTGCTGAAATTACATTTATGTTATGGATATTTGTTTCAATTGTAGCATTATTATGTTCTGTATTGGTATATAAAGATGTAGAAAAAAATGGAGATGATAAAGAAATGATATGGGCTATTTTTGTATTTCTAGGAGGTTTCTTATTAGGTTTTATAGGATTAGCTTTCGTATTAATTATGTATATTATTCTTAGGCCATCAAATAATAATAATAATAATAATTGAATTAAAAAAATTTATAACCTTTATATACTATTTTTTGTATATGGTAAATATTAAAGGTGGAAATCTTAGAAAAATTAAAAATGATGAAGACCCATATGAAAAATTAATAGAATATAAAAATATTTTAAAATTATTTAAAAGTAAACAAATTAATGGTATAAAAATAGATATTAATTCAGATTCTAATAATAGATGGAAAAAACCCTATAATAGTGACTGGTATAAAATTCCTAATAAAGAAAATAAAGCTTCAAAGTTTGCCGTTACAAATGCAAGTATAAATACATATGATTGGCTTAGATTACAAGCTTCTATATATAATAATAAAGTTTCAAAAAAAGAAATTGATGAATGGATTCAATTATACAAAGAAAAAGATTCAGAATTTGTATACGGAAATCCATTTCTTGATGGTGCATATATTCCAACCGTTAAACAGATGGAAAAATCATCAGAAACAGCACCCGAACCTGTTTTAGAATTAAATAGAGATTATAGTATTACTATACAAGAAGGAAGAAGTAGAGGACTTGGTGCTGCTGTTATAGGTCTTGAAAGAATTCCAATATGGATTGCTGCTAAATATAAATAAATTAATTATTTTACACTTGATCTTCAACCCATTTAAATAAATCTTTAGGTTTATCTTTTCTTTTTGCTCGTACTCTTAAATACCAATTATGCTAATTACAGAAATAATAACCACAAAAATGTCTAAATGCTTCACTATCGCATAGCTTATAATCACATTTTCTATCCATAATTATTCAAAAGTTAGAAATGTATTTATTTCTTTTGTTTTTTACTCTGAATACTTTTTTCTAAAACAACTAGATAATATAGTTACTTAGTTTATAACCGTTGAGATCAACAGGAGGAATGAAACCTGTTGTTTTCTTTCTCCACCGAAGTTTGATGATTTTTTCATCTGTTACATCAACTACTGTATTTTCATCTGTAATCTGAATAGGATGTTCAATTGACGCTTTAACATCACAATCAAACTCATCTTGAATCATATTTTTAGCCCTGTAACCAATTTTATGAACTTCTTTTTCAGGAATACAATCTTTCACTTTCAGGCAAACTACGTGCGGAGTAGAATATTCTTTGTTTTCAGGCGTAAATTCAACGTTTTCAATTGAATCAAATCGTTTAAATTGATTTAGAATACTATGAGTTACATCGTTCCATGTTTTGATGTTTGTAACTTCAATCACTTCTTTTGCCTGTTGGGACATACAATAGTGTTCGACCCATTATAACTTAAGCGTTTCTATCTCAATTGAGAAGTAGTTATACATATATTATAATACTATATAAAACGAAAGATTTAAGTTAGTATATCGTGTATTGTAATGTACACACAATTAAATGGGTGCATGGTCTAGTCTGGTTATGGCAACGCCCTTACATGGCGTAGATCGATGGTTCAAATCCATCTGTACCCACTTTAAAACGTTGTTTCAGAAAACTATTTTATAATTTTTTTTAATCTATTATTATAGAGTAAAAAAATATAACCATTTAACGTCTAGAATAAACATGGATTTACCTGTGTTGTGTTTTGACAGAGATAATACTATTGATGTTAATCCATCTCCAGAGTATGAACCTGTACCTCTCTCATGGGTTCAATATTATGCTCATTTCAGCCCGCACGATACATGGAAAGTGGTAAACTCTGGATTATGTAATAAATATAATTTTATTAAATAAAACCAAAAATATATAGTACTAGAATATAAAAAAATAATATGGTTAAAGAAGTTAATACAATAAAAGAAATTGCAGAACCATTTAATAGTTCTGAATTTCAATCTGAATTATATGAATATGTTAATGAATATGTTCGAATTAGATCAAGAGCAAAAGCAGGTAGTCTTGATCATGAACCAAATGTATATATAAGTATTCGTATTTTTGTTGATTATGAATATTTCTCTAAATTAGATACACTTAATTCGAAAAATTGTAAAAATTCAATAGAAGTTCAAAGTATACTTAGAGAATTAGAAACTTATATACGTTTATATTTAAATGAAGAAAATATTGAATTTAAATTTAAACGTATTGAAGATGGTGGTAACGTAGTATTTGATTATAGCGTTCCAAGAGTCAATTAAATTAAAAACACTTTTAACGTTCGCGTTTCAAGTATTATATATAATGATGTTTGAATCCCCAGAAGATGCAGGTATTGAACTTGCTGATAGTTTAGATAAAGATGCTTTTAATGAAGAAAAAGGTAATATAAGAGAAAGTGAATTAGATGAGATTAAAAAGGCATTTGAGATTCAATTTAAAGAAAATCAATTAGATATTCAATCAGAACTTCTTAGAATGGCACAAGAAGAATATGGATATGAAAATAAAGATCAATCAAGAGAATTAGCGAGAGATTTTGCAAGAACAGCATTTAAATCATATGCAAATACATTGTCTGATGATCATGAATATACATATAGTGATATTCCTTATGTAGAAAATAACATTTTCAATTTTAGATTTTAATTGGTTTTTATATAATTTTGTAGATAAAAAATATTAAATAGATATAATAATAACATACTATGTAATGAAATATATATCTTTGGTAATAGGTTTTAAAATATCTTTATTATTATATACAAATATTATTATATTAAATAACTGGTTTTTACCTGTTGAATTTTATTGGACAACAATTTTTATAATATTAAATGGTTTGGCTATAATCAGTTATGTATTTTATATTAAAAATAAAGTAAGTAAATTATTAACAGATTATATAATTCCTTTTGTTATTTCATCTATTAGTATTGTTATAATAGAACTTTCTATGTCTTTTATAAATAAAAATTTAAGTATTTTATTATTAAATTATATTAATTATATTTATTTTATAAATATTATTATTAGTATAGTTTTGTTTGTACTATTGTATTATGATATAAAAATACAAATATTAAATAATAAAATAGAATCAATTGAGAATATATAATATAATTGATTATAAAAAAATATATAAACAAGTAAAAATAATATTTATATATGTCATTAAGAACAGGAGAAAGAAACGGAATATATTTCAATAAAATAGAAGAAAGTAAATTTTACGAGGGTTCTTATTATATAAGTGCTAGAACAAAACATTCAGTTATTAATGGACATTTTACGAAAAAAGAAGTTAAAGAATTGTTTGATATAAATCCAGATGAACAAACTTAACGCCAATTTTTTTCATCTTTGCCAAATAAAGGATGATTCTCATATGTATCTTCACCTATTCTTACTTCTAAATCAGTATTATTACGATAGGATTTTTTGTCATCTTCAAAACAATAAAAACAACTTATTTTATATTCAACTTTTCTATTAAATTTATTTTCAAATATTTTTTGTCTTTCTTCATAAAATATATCCATAAGATCATATACCAGATCATTTTTATACATGTAATCAAGATTATTATCTTCTATAATTTGTTCAGCTATATTATTAATTTTTTTATTAGCTGGAGTATTTACACCAGATATATTTCCTAACGGATCATCTTTTCCATTGTCCCAACATTCTTGACATATTGGTTCAACATAATTCATTGTATTTTCAGCTAATTGTTTGATATCGTTTTTATGATGAGTTTTAATTAATTCATCATCTTTATCTATTTGGTTGCTCATAATATTAAAATATATATGAAAGGTTAATAGTTTAATTAGTAATTAATGTCACCAATATTTTGAATAATATCTCCATTATTACAATTTGATAAAATATTCGTAATTTTATCAATGCTGATAGGTTTGTAATTAATATTTTCAACGGAAACATTAATCATTTTTTTATCATAATTAATAAACGGTTTATTATTATGAACATGTCCATGAAGAATCCATTCAGTCCAATTATCAGGAACATTATCTGGATTATGTGTATATAAAAAACGATAACCTTTTCTTTGAATTGTTACATTTTCTACAATTGGAAATGGCGTCGTCATTGAACTTAAATCATCATCATGATTTCCTAAAATATATAAAATATTTCCAGGGAGAGAATTTACAATATCAATAATACGTTTTCTTGTAGACATTGCAATATCACCCCCATGAATTACAACATCTTCTTTTGATACGGTGTTAACCCATTTTTTTCTCATGTAATTATTCATTTCTTCTGTGTTTTTAAAATCACGATTACAATATTCAATAATATTCTCGTGATCAAAATGATGATCTGAAATCACGTATCTTACCATGTTATAGAATACTATGTTAAGACACATTATAAAACTTTATAATATGTATTCTACAGGCTGAACAGGACGAGTGCCTCGGGGCTCGACCCCGAGGTACTTCACAATATAACCTATTATACCTGTATTGTTCTATATTAAAATATTTATTTTAAATATAATTTCTTAAATAAGAATATTTATAGTGTATTTAACAAATATATAATATATGAATCAAAAACAAATAAAAACAGATATTAAAAATTTAATAGACGATATTTGTTTAACATTATCTTTAAATTCAGATATTAAAAATAAATCTATAGAAATTATAGATAATTTAAGTAGTACTACGCTTACAAATTTTTCAAAAGAAGAAATAGCTGCTTCCAGTATATATTTTGCATCTTTTTCAACAGATGAAAATGTTACACAAAAAAATATATCTAAATTAATGGGTATCAGAAGAAGTAGAGTCAAACAATGTTATATGTCTATATCTCTAAATAGTAACATAACTATTTAACATCCTCTTATAACAATATTTTCTTCTTTAAAATATTCTTTACAATGTCTGAATCCACCTGATTTCATTGGATCAAATACTAAAGCATACCAATTTTTAGGTAATATAAAACCGTCTTCACAATTATTTTTCTTACACTCTTTTTTTGTATCACAATTATCACAAGGTTCTATAATACCACTCCTATGATTATACAATATATAACCTGTTTCTCCATGCCATTCACTTGTAGGTTTATCAATTTTAACAGAAGTATGTTCAGGTATCATTAACATATAATATATTGATATTTATTTATTTATAATTAACTATATTATCAATCTTGTAATTGTACCCCAAAAGCTAATAACAATAAACTATCAGATTCTGTATGTCAACTGCCTCGGGGTCAAGCCCCGAGGTATCCGCCTTGTTTATTGATGAAGAACGGTTAAAAAGAATAAAAGAATTAAATAACTGATTAATATTTATAATAATAAAAAATATAGGGTATTGATTTATAGTATTATATACAGATGGATAAATCTGAATCAAATATAAGAGTTAATGGAACAGATTTCGTAATAGAAGAATTTGAATATAAACAAAATGTATTATATTTAAATATTGAAGATATAACTAATCATGGATTATATATATTTAAAATAAATACGAGAAAAAATGAAGCTCATCTTAAAAAACCTAAAAAAATATTTGGAAATTTAAATAAATCAGTTGAATTATTATTAAGAAAAAAATATAACATTATAGAAATTTTCATATAAAATATATTAATAATAACTTATTTAACAATTTATAACAAAAATATTATTATGAGTGAATTATCACTACTTGATATAGATGAAAATAAATTTGATACAGAGAAATTTAAATTAGAACAAAAATATGATAATAGAATAACTTTAAAAGAAAAAAATGGAGAATCAGAAATATTTATACAAATTTGGGATAATAAATTTGCCGTTCAAGTTTTAGTTGAACTTTCTGATAAATCAAATACATTTAAAAATATTCCAAAACATTCTAGAAAATTTGATTCAAAAACGAAAGCAATAGATCATGCTTTAACGGTTTCAGATTTTATAGATACATTAAAATAATTATTAATCTACGATTTCGTATTCTATTTTCCGATGTAAACAATTATCTCCTTGCTCGTAAAGTGTTGAATCTTTAGCTATTTCTAAACATTTTTCTTTAAGTCTTTTTTTAATTTCCGAATCTGTAAAATCTCCTTTTTCATCAATTAATTGTTTTTTAATTTTCTTTTCTAATTCTTCTATATGTTTATCTGAAAATTCATAATCTTCTATAGTTCTTTTAACTTTCATATAGAATTAACTATGCAAGATTATTATATAAAAGTATTTAATATTATCGTATTATTATTAAAAGTTGGAACACCGTGCCAACGGGTGCGGTTTAATTCCTAATGCATTTATCAACCATTATAAGTTGTTACCCTTACAATGGATTTCGCCCCATATTGGGTCTGGATTTCTTTAACTATGGTTTTAATAGGATATAACCTATTTACTTCCGACCATCCTTACGGACTTTTTGTCCTCACGGCTATTTAATTGATAATGCCTATTTACTATTAAATCTTTCGATTTTAACGAGGCCTCACATTCAAATTGAAATAGAAGATTTTAAGTGCTATAGTATAGTATATTGACCTATAAGATGGATTCAGATAATCCAAATACAGAAGGTAATATGAACGATGACGGATTACCTGAGAGATTAGAGATTACGGGTGATGATGATATTGTTATTGAAGGTAACAATTCACTCGATGAAACAACAGAAGAAAACGTAGGTACAAAAGAAACAGATGAATTACCTGTTGCGGGTGAATCAAACAACCGTAATACAAAAACAGAAAATAATTCAGATATATTTGAAACTGTATTTGGTGATGAAGAAAATAAAGAAGAAGAAAATCCATTTGAACTTGAAACAAGTAGTGATACAGAAAATAAGGAAAGAGGTTTAGATGATGATATGTTTGATCTTGAAACTAGTAGTAATAAAGAATTTAACAAAGTTTCTGAAGATTCATCAGAATCTTTACCTATTATTTCAAAAATTAGATTATATACATCTAAAGCATTTCGGATTGTAGGTAAAATTTCATACTATCTAGCTTTATTCACATTATTAATCGGATTTCTATATACAGTTGTAAGTTATATTGATGGCGTTTCAATTATTAGTTTTAGTCATCTATCATTTATGTTTGAGCTTGTAATGTCTGCTATTCTTTATATGGCAGTTTATTATCTATTTAATTATGTATCAGATATAGTAAAACCGTACAATCCTTGTGAAAACTATTAATAATTGTTGTTATTTTTAAAACGTTTTTAAATTAATGACCGTTGTAGGTTCATCTTGATAATCATCAGATTCTGTAACGACATTTAAACTTATATAGTTCTCGTCTATTGTATCATCTATTATTTCTTGAGCTTCTTTTGTAGTTATTTGTTCACTTATATTTATTTTAATATTATTTCTATTTTTTGAAATATTTCTAACAGTGTAATCATTATTTTCAAAATTTTCTTTTAATTGTTTTTCCATATATATTTTTTAATTTCTACCTATAAAAATATTATTACATATGTAATTTATTATAATTCATATTCAAATTTTGATTCATTATCATCATAGTTCACTATTTTAATTTTCGTATTTTTAACTTCTGTATTATATAATTCGATAGTTAATAAAAATCTTTCAATAGAAATATCATCCGTACAAACATCCATATTAGAACTAACTGTAGTAGGTGAAAAATGTACATCTAGCGTACCATCAGATATAGATATGCTATCTAGTCCTGGTTCATTACAAATACTTGATCCTACGGCAAATTGTCCACCAACATAGATTTTATTTTCCTCTACTAATTTAGATGTAGCAAAATCTTCTATATATGAAAACTCACTTGTATCTAATTCTTCAGGTAATGAAGTGTTTGTTTCTAAATTATATTCATAATCTTGTGTTGGTTCTGTATCATTTGTATCATCATTATCTATACAACCTGATAAACTTAGTAGAATTGTTGAAGATCCAGTTAACGTTAGAAATTGTCTTCTATTCATATTAGTATAATTAATTTTAATTATTAAAAGTTTTATTACATTTTTTATTTTGCACGTAATTTTTTGCATGTTCTTCTAGTAAACCATCAGGATCAATTTGTGGTCTTATAGATTCAACAAATTCATACGTCTCATCATAAGTTTTATTCTTATATACAGCTAAAGCGGCTATTGTAATACTTGCACTTCTTGACTGACCTTTATGACAATGTACAATAATATCTTCATTATTATTTAATGAATTTAAAACACAGTCAACAGCTTCTNAAAATGATTCATAATCATGATTTCCCCCGTATTTATTATCTGGCCCATCAGAAATATTAAACCAATTATATTTACAACCAACATTATCTTCTACAGTATCTTGACACACTGTTATTACTCTATCAACATTAAATGATGATTCTTGTACATCTCTAATATTAGAGATATATACATTTGGGTTAGAAATAATTCTATCCATATTGGTATATTATAATTTAACTATATAATTATTACTATATTTAATTTCAATATTTTTATTATATAATAATAATAGTAATGTAAAGCTTTATTTTAATGAGATTCTTATTAGTAATTATGTCTATACAAGAAAAAACTATAACAAAAGATAAAANAATTTATGACAAAATATATGATTCATTAGATAATAATAAAATGACTGTTGTGACCGTTAAGGCTGATGATTTTGATTTAAGATGTTATAAGATAAAACATAACCATATAAAATGTACTATTATTACGGAAGATGGTTTTGAATTTGGAATATTAAAAATTGATAAACATAATAATATAAAATTAATAAATAATGAAGTACATGATATAAATAATATTGTATTTATATCTAAGAAAGAATAATAATTTTAACATAATATTTAAACTAATATAAACCTAATAAGTTTATATGAGTAAAAAAGTTATAAAAGCAAAAATAATACAAGAACCCGTAGAAGAATTCGTAGATAATATAATAACGAAAGAATTGTTTGAAAGTGGATTTGTAAAATCAATAGATAGTGATATAGATATTTCACCATATTATGAAAATTCTGAAAATATTATAATACCAGATATTGAAAAAGAACAAGTTATAAAGGTTACAGATTTTGAATTTTATCCAAATATAGAAAATCCTAAAAAAGTATTACTAAATATAGAAACAGATATGTTAATTCAAATATGGAGGGATGAAATAACAGACCAGATAGAAAATAAAAATATTATAACGAAAGATAATATGACAAATGTTAAAATTATAGAATTAAAAAATAACTTTAATTTAACAGAAAAAACAAAGAATAAATTAATTAAAAAATGTGATAAAAATAATTTTTTAGATAATTTAATTATAACTGATATAGAAATTAAAGAATTAAATGATATTTAAATATTAATTATATTATAGAGCGTTATTATTTTACTATAATTAATATAAGTTTGTACGTATATATACACTAAGAAGCAAATCGGTACGCTTAAGTATAATACAGTACAATAGAATAATAGAGCGATGAGCGATACAACGAAATCCTTTGGGGACAAGGACACGCGAAAAGACGAAATGAGTGACGCAATTGAAAATTGGGTTAAAGAACTAGCAAAAAAAGTTGAAAAAACAAGTGAATCAGAAGAATTCAAGGAATACCTTGATGTTATGTCGAAATTCCATGATTACTCTCGACAGAATCAAGCCCTGATTCTGTTCCAAAAACCAGAAGCAACACGTGTTGCGGGTTTCAACACATGGAAAAACGATTTCAACCGAACCGTAAAAGAAGGTGAAGAAGCAATTTGGATATGGGCACCAATTATTACGAAAAAATGCCCAAAATGTGATAATGCTGAATCATACCACAACATGATTGATTGTGAATATGATGATGAAAAACCTGAAGATTGGGATAGAGGTGTTGTTGGTTTCCGACCTGTTCCCGTTTTCGACGTAAGCCAAACAGAAGGTGAAGAACTACCTGATATTGATACGAGTGCGTATGGTGAATCTGAAGAACTTTATAACGCTCTTATTGAGTCTTCTGATAGTCTCGGCGTTCCAAGCGTAGAGATTCAGAAAGAAGAAGAATGGAAACATGGTTCTGCTAAAGGAATTAGTAAAAAATCCAATGGGGCTGTTCAGGTTCTTAAACAAGAAAACAAAGCTGATCAAACCCGCGTTCTGATTCATGAATACGCTCATACACTGCTTCATTCTGGCATTACAGAAGTAGAAGAAAAAGATAAACGAGAAGTTGAAGCAGAATCTGTTGCTTACGTTGTTGGAAGACACTTTGGGCTTGATGTTGAAAATAGTTCGTTTTATTTGGCTTCTTGGTCGGGTGAAGAACCAGAAGCTATTGAAGAACGAATTGAACGAGTTAGTAAAACGTCACAAGAGATTATTAAAACTGTTGAAGATAAGATGGAAAGCTAATCAGATTTTTCCAATTCTTGTAATTTTTCAATTCGTTTTTCAGCAGGCGGATGTGTTCTTAAGAATTTTGTAAATCTAGAACTATCTATTTCAAATATATACAATGCTTTTAATCCTGAATTTGATGATTCTCTAAGATCTTTTTCAGGCGTTGATTCTATTTCACTAGAAATAGTTCTTAAAGCAGAAGCTAATGCATATGGCTTTCCTGTTATTTCTGCTGCACCCTTATCTGCTGCATATTCTCTGTATTGAGACAATACTCTTAAACATATGAATGATACAACCCAAACTAATAAAGATACGACCATAGCCACGATAATCCCTTTATTTTGATTAGAATTGAAATAGATACCATATCTAACAATCATAAATGCTATACCTGAAAATAGAGAAGCCAGAGTCATTACAGCAACGTCCCTATTTTTGATGTGAGCTAGTTCATGCGCTATAACAGCTTCTAACTCATCTTCATCTAATTTGTTTAATAAACCTTCTGTGACACATACTACAGCGTCATTTGGCGAACGACCAGCAGCAAAAGCGTTTGGAACTTTCGTTTTAGATATTGCTACATCTGGTTTTTTTACGTCGGCTTGTTTAGATAATCTATTAACAGAAGAATGTAAATTAGGGTATTCTGTTTCAGATACAATTTGGGCATTCATTCCTTTTAAAGCTATTTTCTTTGCATAATAATATTGTAATAAAGATATTAATATAAAACCAATAATAACACTAATATATGATACTGTTAAGTATAATGATAAAACAGAGATAAATAATATATACACTAATCCAAGTAAAATCATTACAAGAGCCATTCTTATATTTAAATTAAGTTTACTTAATAACATTATGTTTATAATGTTTGTTTTATACTATAATTTTTTTGTTAAATTATAATAATTGATTTGCAATATCTTTAGTAATATTTGTTATTTTATTATTAATATAGAAAATTGTAATTAAAAGAATGAAACCTAATACAACAGCAATTAAAGATTCAGGTATTGTATTGATAGTCCAAATCTCCCAAAATTCAACTTGACCATTATTGATAACAATAAGTGGTGAAAATATTAATGATAGCGAACTAAATACATATATTAATAAATAAAATGGAAGTAATATAGCTAAAAATGACTTAAACATAATAAATACAGTTGATCTCCAAATTTCATCAATAAACAAGGCGGATACCTCGGGGCTTGACCCCGAGGAGGAAGCCGACACCCCGTTCCACATTCCACGTTTTGTGAGCCAACCGACTCCCCAGTGTTTCATATAAGTTTAAGTATCTCCAACTATACTAATGAAGTATGGAGGTTGTCCGAAACATCCAAATAAAGCTCGACGTTTCCGAGGACAAACACAGTGTTCTCGATGAGACGTTCGAGCAATTCCGTCAAGCGGCCCAACACGTCGCTGACCACGGATGGAACGACAACCCCTACGAAAT
>SL_4KL_010_BRINEDRAFT_10000460_pt1 | contig 20875 bp, 25 predicted proteins | sample SodLak_010_BRINE_2_FD_10664 | JGI IMG/M metagenome (IMG submission 10664) | reverse complement strand
CTCGTGCTGACGGAACGAAAGCACGTCAGTGCCGTCATAGCGTGACTCGACGGCCTCGACGACGCTCCGGACGTTCGTCGAATGCGGAATCTCGAGGACGACCTGTGCCCTGCCATCGGTGGCTTCGATCGACCGCACCATGATCCCTCGTTCTGAGAGCCACGAAACGAGGTCGTCGTCGGTTGTCAGTTCGATCAGCGTCCGGTCGTCGCGCTCGACCAGGACGTTCAATCCACCGTCGATCGTCTCGCCAACGGCCTCGAGTTCCGCACCCGAGCTCCCAGTGGCGGTAAACAGCGAGGCCGTATCGTCGCCCGTTCGGTGCACGGAGCGGCGATACTCGAGGTTCCCCCCGGTTTCACGGCTGATTACGACTGGTGCCAGGGCTGGGTCAGCGATCGTTATTTCGACGGCTACGACGGCATCGGTTGCCAGCATGCGACTCGTTTCCCTGGCGTTGATACCGCTCGCGATGGCGCGAGTAAGCGCGGACATGATGATCCGTTCTCGTTCGTCGACCTCGCGTTCGACGTCACTCGAGACGGTTAACACACCATACTCGACGCCGTTGTATTCGAGTGGGTACGCGACGTGCGTCCATCCATCTTCGACGCCGACGACGACGGATTCAGTCCTCAGACTTCGAGCGGACGGATGATCTGCATCGACTGACAACGATTCGGGGTCGATTCCCGCGTTAGCGCGCACCTCGAGCGTGTCCGTTGCCGGGTTCCGTTCCCCGATCCATGCCCCCTCGTACGCTTCTTCCTCCCGTATTCTGTCACAGACCATGTCCTCGAGGTCAGAGCGGGACGTCGAACCAGCGACGGTGGTCGTGATGTCCTGAATCAGGCCTTCCAGACGGTCGAGGAAGTACTCGAGTTCTTCAGTTCGCTCCTTGAGCGCGAACTCGGCTTCTTTCCGGGCGGTAATGTCGTTCTGGAAACCGACGTAGTGGGTCGTGGTGCCAGTCTCATCACGGACTGGAGCGATGGTGACTTCGTTCCAAAACGGGGTTCCGTCCTTCCGGTAGTTTTTGATCTCGACGGTCACTGGCCGTTCCTCTTCTACGCCTGCTCGCATGGTGGCGATGGCCATGGGATTCGAGTCGGGCCCCTGTAACAACCGACAGTTCCGGCCGAGTACATCGTCGGCACTGTACCCGGTCATCCGTTCGTACGCGTTGTTGATGTACACCAGCGGGTTGTCTTCTTTCGAGGGGTCAGACAGCGAAAATCCGACCGGTGCCTCGTCGATCGCTCTGGTTTTGACGGCACGATCGACGTCGAGTGGCGTTTCGTCTGCCTGGTGTAAGACGATGGTTGTCCCATCCTCGCCACGGTGAATTCGGGCCCGGTAACCATCGATCTCGAGACTCGAGTTCGCGACCGTGTCGACCGTCGTCTCGTTGATTTCGTCTTCGAGGACTTGCCACTGCTCACCGAGGACCTCCGCTGGGTGGGTACCGACGATATCCGCTGGTAACTCGAGGACAGATTTCGCAGCAGGGTTCGCGTACGTGAGTCTTTCGTCGGTAACAGTGAACACGGGATCGACGATGTTTGCAAGGGTCGTCGCCGCGACTCCCATGGGGGAGTGGTCGCTCCCGTCGTACACCGTGTCGGCGTCGTCCATAGCTAACATGGTGAGTCGGAACGCTTAAATCTGTGCTGTCTCCCCGAGGCGACTCTCGTCGGAAACCCTCAAGACTATCTCGAGGAGGCCGGCAGGCCCGGTCGAACTCGAGCGTTCTAGCTGTGCTGTCAGTCGCACGCGTGGATCCGTCGTCCAGGTAACGACTGGCATCCCCTGTACATCACCACTGAACGTGTGACCGACACGTCTTTCCACCTCGAGGCGTAACTATCGGCTCCACATGGACGGCGACTATGACTTCTGGGTGCTCGACCTCGACGGCACGCTGATCGACGTCGAGTGGTCGTACACGCGGTCGGTGTTCGACCGTGTTGGCTCGCGACTCGGTCGTGAGTTCACCGATCAGGAGGCCGACATTCTCTGGAACGGGCTAACTGGCTCTCGAAACGCCCAGCTCCGGGCCTGGGGAATCGATCCACAGGTGTTCTGGCCAGCGTTCCACGCCGAAGAGAATCCACGTCGACGCGCCGAACGAACCTATCTCCACGAGGACGCGGCCTTCGTTGCCGATCTCGAGACACCAGTCGCGCTCGTGACCCACTGTCAGCAGTTCTTGGCCGACCCCGTCCTCGATCGGTTGGACATCCGAGACTGGTTCGACACCATCCTCTGTTGTACGGACGAGACCGGCTGGAAACCCGATCCCGGCCCGGTCGAACTCGTGATGAACGATCTCGGCGTTCGTCGGAGGAGCCACCGGGGCGTCCTCGCCGGTGACGGCGCAAACGACGTCGGGGCGGCCTGGAACGCGGGCCTCGACGCGATTCACGTCGAGCGGGTCGGTCACGACCGACGTGGGCAGTGCGTCCTCGGGGACTATCGCGTCCAGTCCTTCGAGGATCTCTTCTAGCCGCCGTCTGTCGCGGTTGTTGCTCCACCTCGAGTACACCATATTAGGCTCCCCTGCAGTTCCCACGATGAACTAGGGACCATAAACAATTTCAAACGAATAATGGATGTATAGTCAAGACTAAGGTGTGACCGACCCTATCACGGCTCATGGAGACGCGGAAAGTACAACGGCTCGGCCCGTCGACGCTGGCGATGACCCTCCCGGCGGAGTGGGCCAGCGAACACGGCGTCGAAAAGGGGGACGAAGTTTCGCTCAGAATGGGCGGAAAAGGCACGCTCACCGTGTTACCGGAATCGGCCAGTTTCGAAGAGACCGAAGCGATCATCCACACTGACAAACTCGACGCTGACTCCGTCGAACGGGCAATCGTCGCCCAGTACGTCCTCGGGCGCCGAGTCATCAAGATCGAGTGTGGCGACGGCGCCCTCGAGTCCGCACACATCAACGCCGTCTACCGGGCGGAAACCCAACTCATGGGCCTCGGCGTTATCGAGGAGACGCCTGAGAGTATCTCGATCCGCTGTTCGGTCGACCCCGAGGATTTCACGCTCGACAACCTCCTCGAGCGACTCGAGCGAACCGGCCGGACGATGCGTGAGGAAGGCATCAAGGCGCTCGCCCACGGCAACCCCGACCTCGCCCAACGGGCGCTCAACCGGGAACGACAGGCGAACAAGATCTTCGTCCTCCTCTTGCGTCTCATCTTCACCTCCTACCAGAATCCGAACCTCGCCCGGGCCGTCGGCCTCGAGTCGGGCTTTCCGCTCATTGGCTACCGGTCGATCGCGAAGAACCTCGAGTTGACGGCGGACAACGCCGAAGACATCGCCGACATCGTTATGGAAACCGAGGGGCATACGCTCAACGTCGACACGTCGGTCATGCGCGATATCCGTGAACTGACCGAAGACGTCAACGCGATCACGGCCCTCGCCGTCGAATCCGCCGTCGAACGCGATTACGACAAAACGATCGAAGCCAGGGAACTCTTTCACAAAATCGCCAACCGGGAACGTGAAATCCTGGCTGACCTGCCGGAAATGCCGAACGAGGACCTCTTGCAGGTCCGTGAAGTGCTCGTGAGCCTCGAGCAGACGGCCCAGTACGCGATGCGTAATGCCGAAATCGCGGCGAACCTGGCACTCAACGAGGAGTCGGTGCACACGACGATCAACTGAAGCGAGTCCCCAACGGACGTCTCTCACTCCTGTCCGTTGCCAGCATCGAGGAGGAAGACACTCGCTTCGGTGTGAATCCCGCTGGTCGGATTCGATACAGCGACATACCATTTGTCTGTACCCTCCTGACGGGACCCGGCCTGTCCACGCTTCGTGTGGAAGCGCCTAAACCCACTACTCGGTCACCCGCTCACGAGCGAACGCGTCAACAAATCGGCTCGCTGTCACCGTAAACGGCCACAACAACAGCAGCTGCGTACCCACCTGAACCCCCCTCGATTGATTCAGTTCGCACCGATGGCTCATCGAAGGACCACTCACGCAGTCCCATGCCGGCCTCGAGTCCCTCGAGCACCCGCGATTGGGCGGTTTCAGGCTCGAGTTCCCCGCCAACTTCGTAAAATAGTCCGGGGCCGGCCCCCCCGTCGGACGTGGCCCAGGCAAGCGAGGCACTCGCGGTTCCGGTACCCGAAACCGTGGCGCGCGCCTCGACGACCGTCAGGCGATTCCCGACCGGCCCCAGATCCGGTGCCGTCCCTACTGCCTCGACCCTCACGTTGGTTGGAATAACGGATGAGACGGTAACGAGATTGTAGTTTTCAATTCCGGCGTCGGACAGCGCGGCGTCGTAGGCAGCCATTTTCGTTGGCTGCGTGGCTGTTCCCCAGACGATCCGAATCGTGGACATAGCTCTTCGTCGGCGATGACAGGCGTAAGGACTTGCGGTCTCTCCCGGCCGCAGTCAATCGAAAAAGTAGTTCGCCGAGGTGATAATTTCGGCATCACCAGCCTCGATCTTCTCGAGGGCGGCCTCGAAATCGGCCTGCGTGACGGTCGTTCGGCCATTGCGGATGGCAAACATGCCGGCCTCGGTGGCGACGGACTCGATCTCGGCACCCGAAAAGCCGGGTGTCTCGGCGGCGAGTTCAGCGAAGTCGACGTCCTCTTCGACGCTCATCGCTCGTGTGTGAATCTCGAAAATCTTCTCACGGCCGGCTTCGTCCGGTTCGGGGACCTCGATCAGGCGGTCGAACCGGCCGGGGCGCAAGATGGCGTTATCCAGCATATCAAACCGGTTCGTCGCGGCGATAATGCGGATGTCTCCCCGTTCGTCGAAGCCATCCATCTCGCTCAGCAGTTGCATCATCGTCCGCTGGACTTCGGCATCACCGGAGGTCTTCGACTCCGTTCGTCGGGCGGCGATCGCGTCGATTTCGTCGATGAAAATGACGGCGGGTTCGCGCTCTCGAGCCATCTCGAACAGATCGCGCACGAGCCTCGAACCCTCGCCGATGAACTTTCTGACGAGTTCGGAACCGGCCATCTTGATGAAGGTGGCGTCGGTCTGGTTGGCGACGGCTTTCGCCAGCATGGTTTTTCCCGTGCCGGGTGGGCCGTACAGGAGGACCCCAGCGGGGGGGTCGATCCCGACTTCCTCGAACAGTTCTGGCTGGGCGAGCGGTTGTTCGACGGCTTCACGGACCTCACGGACCTGCTCGTCGATCCCGCCGATATCCGCGTAGGTGACGTCGGGTTTGGCCGTAATTTCCATCGTCTGTGCGCGGGCATCCGTCTCCGCTGAGAGGATCCGTTGAATCCCGAACGAATCGTTGACGGCAACACGGTCACCCGGTTCGATCCGCTCGGCGAACTGTGGTGAGACCTCCGTGAGGACCTCCTGGTTGTTGCCGTGTTGTTTGACGATTACTTCGGTCTCGATGAGATCTTCGACGGTGGCGAGATACAGCGAGGAACTCTTGAGCACCTCGTTTTCCCGTTCGGTCCGGGTGGCTTGCGCCTTGAGTTGTGATCGGCGCTCACGCGCGGCATCGAGTTGACTCGCGAGTTGCTCGTTCGCCATGGCGACTTCCTCGAAATGTTCGAGAAGCGCCTCGAGTCGCTCGTCGTCGGGGAGATCGGTATCGATCTCGCGCTTTGGGGTATCTGGGAGAGACGGGCTTCGAGACATCCTGACGAGCAAGCATAACCCCCGACGGTACATCTGCTTTTGGGTCTCGGACGAATGCGGTCGCTCGGAGGAAACACACAAATGACGCTCCCACTAATTGTGCGTATGAGCCAGCAACTGACGGTAACCGGCATGAACTGTGGCGGCTGTGAATCGACCGTCGAATCGGCAGTCAACGACCTCGAGGGCGTCGAATCGGTTACAGCGAATAACGAAACCGATTCCGTCGTGATCGAGGGCGACGTCGAGACCGCGGCCGTCGTCGAGGCGATCGAGGATGCGGGATTCGACGCCACTGCGTGATACTGTTGGCTGCAACTGTGTAACATTTCTCGCCACCCGGATAGGCGAGATTCTCAAACGACGTACAGCCGACAGTACGAGGCCACTCACTCCCCCTCGAACGGATCGTCGATCCAGTTATAACACCGAAACGAGGATGGATCGCGATCACTCTCGAGCATCGCCAACGGGACGAACCCCGATCCTCCCCGAGCGCCGGCCCGTCGATCCGTCGGATCGTCACTGAACGCGACGACTTTCGCCGGCAACGAGAACGTCACCTCGAGCGTTCCTGTCTGCTCCGCCTCAGGCTCGGTCTCGAAGGCCATCGAAACCTCGCTGGCACCGACTCCGAAAATGGCCATTTCCTCGGGTGTCTCGACGGCAACGTCGTGGCTGGCCATCCCGCCAGCGAGTGCCTCGAGCCAGTCACGCATCGTCTCGCGGTCACAGGCCTGCTCGAGGTCGAACGTGCCGCCTTCGTCAATTGCGCCCGAGTCGAATGTAAACGTCGGATAGACGAGGTCGTCATCCGGAAGGACGTGATCGGTCGTTTCTGGATCTGGTGGTTCCTCGGGGACCTCGAGTTCGTCGCTGATAGTTGAGCGTCGGCATTCCAGTTCATCATCCGATGGTGATGGGTCTGGCATGGTCTTTTGATCTTGTCTGTGCCTCGACTGACTGGGCTTAGTATCTGCTGATCTTTCTGGTGAACGAGGGAGTGGTACAGTTGCGTGACAGTGGAAACCAACAGTTAGCGATGCGTCGAAAAGAACTGACGACTGACCCGCTTCGTGGGAGCTCCGCCGCGCCATTTAAGCGGTCGGAGCATCCTTCCTCTGTATGGCAACTGGTTTGCTCACTGACGAAGCCGCCTCGAAAATCGTCACCACCTGTCGGACAGCTGTTGGCGACAGCCTTCGATCGGTGACGTATTTCACGCGCGATGACTACGAACAGCTGTACTTGCGCGAGGATTTAGAACGCGACGCCGACCTCACCAGTTTCATCGGTCACGAGTGGCGTGGATTCAAGACGACCCAGACCGCCTACGAGGGGTCAGAACTCGGCGATTACAACTACACGATTCGGGTCTTCGACAACGGGTTTTTGATTCGCGTGACAACCGACCGTGAAGGCGTCTTCGCGACGACCGATGGGCTCACCGTCAAAGGGTTCGAAGAAGTCGCCACGGCACTCGAGTCGTTCCTTGGTGAGCGAAACCTCGAGTAAGCGCTTTCATTGGGGGAGCTGTTCAAGAATGGTTCGTCGCTTCATGTTGGCTGGGTTCGTCCTCGAGCGCAGACGGTCGTCGGCTCACGATTTGCCAGTAAAATCGTCCATCTCGTGATCGACGTCTCCGTCCGTTCGCGTCGGTTGATCGTGTGAGTCCTCTCGTGTGTCGACACCGATCGGGAGGCCGAATCCGGCCGCGTCGTCGAGCCCGAGCAGGCGGGCAAAGCGGCGTTTTTCGACGGCGTGTCTGTCGGGGGCCATGCCGTCGGACGACGCGGGTCGATCCCGTAGTTATGGACTGCGTTCAGCAACCATTCCGTAGGCTACACGCATCTACCAACCACTCGCCCACTTTGTGTACTGGCGTCCAGTGTCACCTCGTGTGACGCCCTCACGCAGCTCGACGTCGCGATTCGCGGAACGGAACATCCATTTTTGCCACCCCCTAACAGCTTGTATGACCGACCTTCCAGCCCCCGTCGCCACCGCCCTCGAGGCACACGAAGCATTTACCCAACGAGATGAGAGGAGCTACGCGCTCGAGACTACTGTGTTCGAGACCGACGTGACCGCGAACCCCGCCGAGGGTCCTCGAGACGGAGCGTTCACTGTCGTCGTCACGGTCCCGACACTCGGCGCGGTCACCGACGATCACGTTGCGCATGTCGTCGAAGACGGCTGGTTCGACACCCTCGAGCGACGACTCGAGGATACGTTTTCGGTGGCTCAAACGAGCACACACGAGTCCCCAGTGGTCGAACGCGACCTCGAGGCGGGTGAGGTCACGGTGACCCTCGAGTACGTGGCCTGGAACGCACGGGAGGGTGTCGACGACGCGAAGACGGTGATCGAGTACGTGGAGGGAACGTACGCACAGGGTATCATCCCCGGGTACGACTATCGGGGCCCGGCAGCGACGTTGCTCGAGGGGGCACTGCAGGCAGGCCAAGAGGCCGCCGGGGAGGCCGANGGCGATNNCGANNCGANCTCGGGCGGTGGTGGGCCGCAGCTGTAAGCGTCCCATCCCTGCTCACCACCGTCGCTTTCTCTGGGTATCACTCGAGCGGTAGGGGGCGACTCGAGTGGCGTTCCTAGATGACGTCTCTCGAGCGCTCTTCCACCGTCGGACACTGAACCAGTACTCAGTCCATTGCGATGTACGTCTGGGTTCCCTCGACGCCGTCGATTCCCTGTATTCTCGTCGCAGCGATGTCTTTCACCGCGGCCGGGGTGTCGACGGTGGCCTTCGCGATGATGTCCACGTCGCCCGCGACGATATGTGCCGAGGTGACGCCCTCGATCGCTTCGATGTCGCTTCGGAGTCGATCCGCCTCGCCCGTGTTTGCCTTGATCATGATGAACGCGGTAACCATCTCAGTGCCCTCCGTGCTCGAGTTCGGGTGCATCGTCAGTGCTCGTTTCCTCGTCGTTCCGCCGCTGGCGTCGGCTCGCTGCCGTTCGATGCCAGTCGACCCCGGCGGCTTCGGCCCGGGCCTCGACGACGCCGCCGTCGGTGATCAGTCGCGGGTCGGTTGGCTCGCCGACCAGAATCTGGCGGACGTCACTCAGGACGTCGAAATCCGCGAGGACGACCAACCGATCGCCGACCTCGAGTGATTCGTCGCCCGTGGGGATGGCGAGTTCGCCGTCTGCCTTTCCAAACGCCAGGAGGCGGGCGTCTGCGGGCAACTCGAGTTCACTGATCGTGTAGCCCGCGACGGGAGCGCTCTTGGTGATCGTCAGCTCGACGACCTGAAGGTGTTGGGCGATATCCGCAATGGCCCGGATCGTTCCGCCAAGGAGTGCGTTTTTCGCGCCCATCGCGCCCAGGCGTTCGGGGTAGATCACCTCGTCGACTTCGTTTGCATACTTGCGGTAGATGTTCTCGCGGTAGTCCTCGTCGATGCGCATGATCGTTCGACAGCCGTGGTGGTTGGCGATCATACACGCCGCGAAGTTGACGTTGAGGTCGCCAGTCAGTGCGCCTAGCGCGTCGGCATCGGCGATGCCCGCCTCCTCGAGGAGTGGTTCCCGGGAGCCATCGCCCTGGATAACCTCGAACTCCTGGCTCCGGGCACGTCTCACCTTCGACTCGTCGCGTTCGATGAGCGTCACGTCGTGGCCTTCCTCGCGCAGGACGCGGGCCGTCCTGAGCCCTACCCGGCCGGCGCCAATGATGACAAACCGCATGGCAGGGGGTACGCTGGCACCCTTGAATAATGTTACCCTGTCACAGACCTCGTCAGTGTGGAGAGTTCGGATGGGGTGACACCCGATGAGGCAAACACTTTAGTCGTGTCATGGAGTACCACACCCCCGAGATGGTTCACGCGTTCATCATGGTGAAGACGGCCGCTGGGAAATCCGAAGGACTCCTGTCGGGGATTCGTGACCTCGAGAGCGTGACGGACGCCCATATCGTGGCGGGGAACTACGACATCATCGCCGAGGTGGATACCGAGGAAGTGTATGGCGTCCTCGAGGTGGTGTCCTCGGGTATCCAGGGCCTCGAGGGGGTGATGGATACGAAGACCTACATCGCGATGGACGACTGAGGTGGATCGGCAAGAAACTCCACTCCATTTGCACCCGACTCGCGGGGCTTACGATGGTCGTCGAGCGAGGTCGCTCCCCCAAAAGCCAATGTCCGCACTCAAGGGAGCCCCCAGCCCTCCCCCGTGTGCCGGCGGTGCCACGTCGCGGCACACGCCGTCCCGGCCGATTCGGTGGGTACGCAGTGTCGGCCGCGAACACAGGGAGCCTCAGTGCTCGAGGTCCTGGACGTCGTGGTCCTCGAGGAACCCCTCGAGCCACACTTGCTGTTCGCGCAGTCGTGGCGTCGGTTCGCTGTAGACTGGATCGAAGACGTCCGACGGGTCGGGTGCCGGGGTCGACTCGGCGGTCTCGATGGCGTCCTCGAGTTCGGCTTCGGTCTCTTCACTGATCGTGTCACACAGGTCGTCGTCCAGCACGCCCTGTTCCCGCAGGTACGCCTCGTACCGCTCGAGCGGATCGGCGGTTCGCCACGCGGGGAGGTCCTCGCGCTCGTCGCGATACCGAGATGGGTCATCGCTCGTCGTGTGGGCCCCCTGGCGGTAGGTCAGACTCTCGATGAGGACCGGCTCGCCCTCGCGTGCGCGCTCGAGTCCCTTTTGAGTTGCCTCGAGGACGGCCAACGGGTCATTGCCATCGACCTGGAGCCCGCTGAAGCCGTAGGCTTCGGCCTTCTGGGCGATCGTCGCACTCGCCGTCTGGCGTTCTCGAGGGAGGGAGATGGCCCAGTCGTTGTTCTCACAGAAGAAGACGACTGGGGCGTCGAAGACGCCCGCGAAGTTGAGGCCCTCGTGGAAGTCACCTTCGCTCGTGGCTCCGTCACCGAAATAACAGAGGATGGCCTCCTCGCCGTCGGTGTAATTCCTCGCCATTCCCAGCCCCGCAGCGTGGGGTATCTGTGTCGCAATTGGGACGGCCTGTGGGAAGACGTTGAGGTCGTGGTCGGAGCGGTACTCCGGGTAGCCCCGCCGGAAAAGAAAGATGTCGCTCATCGGAACTCCGTGGGCGATCTGGAGGGCGTTCGAGCGGTACGTTGGGACGATCCAGTCCTCATCGGTGAGTGCGTGTGCGGCCCCCACCTGTGAGGCTTCCTGACCCTTATAGGGTGGATAGCCGCTCATCCAGCCGCGCCGCTGGAGGGCCAGTGCGCGCTCGTCGAAGCGCCGTGTCCGAACGAGGTCTCGATACAGGGCGACCGCGGTTTCTTCGTCCACGTCGGTCTCCTCGAGCCCCCGTTCCTCGATGAGTTGGTGCATGGCAACCCCCTCACAGCGGGGTGTGAAAGTGGTTCTGATTTCAGCCCAAATCACCGGAACGAACCGCGGATGCATGGGTGGGGGCTAGGGTACTAGGGCCTGTGAGGCGTCCGAGGAGTCACCTGGGAGGGAACGACCGGTCGTTGCTCGAGATCACGACGCTGGCTGAGCGCCCCGCCGCTTCCGACAACCCAAAGAGCGTGCAGCCGAACCAGTACACATGGTGTCGATTGTCGACGCGGTCAGTCTCCTCATTATCCTCGGGTTGCACACGGCTTTTGCCGCCGTCGCGACCCGGTTTTTCCGTATTCGCCTCGATACGTGGTGGGGGACGATCGTGTACGTCGTGTTCTTGATCCCTGTCGCGCTGTTTTTCTCGATGCTCTTCTTCTCGGGAGCCCTCGGGCTCGGTCCAAATCTCGGCTCACAGGAGATCGTGTTCGTGGTTGTCATCGCGATGCCCGTAGTGCTCGGGTACACGATCGACGTCTTCTGGATGCCTCACCCGGACGACGTCGAACTCCCCGATACGGTCGATTAGCGCGCTGACTCGAGGTGGTTCTCGAGCACTGCTTCGACCTGGTCGAGAACGACCTCCGGTGACTGGCTGGCGTCGACACGGACGAAGCGGTTGGGCTCGTTCGTCAGCAACCGGTCGTAGTTCTCCCGGACACGCTCGAGGTAGGTGGCGTGTTCGAACTTATTGGTCGCCCCGGCGCGTGCCGCGGCCGTCTCGGGGTCTAAATCGAGGTAGATCGTCAAATCGGGTTCGATGGTGAACGCTCGGTGGATACCCATGATGTACTCCATCGGGCGGGTGATCCGCCCCTCGAGCGTGGCCCCCTGGTAGGCGTACCGGGAGTCGGCGTACCGATCGGAGATGACCAGTTCGCCGCGCTCGAGGGCGGGTTCGATCACTCGAGTGAGGTGGTCTGCGTGATCGGCGGTGTACAGAAACAGTTCTGCCAGTGGGTCGGCATCGTCGTCGGCAATCGATCGGTAAACAGCGTCGCCGTACCACGATCCAGTCTTCCCGGACGTCGGTTCACGGGTAAACGTCGCCGCCGGGTAGGTGTCCTGAAGCGCTTCCCACACCGTCGTTTTCCCCGTTCCGTCCAGGCCCTCGAGCGTCACCAGCATACCCGCATATGCTCGAGTGGGGGAAATGAGACTGTCGGTCGTCATCGATCGAGTGTGGTCGTCCAATCTTTTATTGGAGCAGTTGGCAAAGATTCGTGTGATGTCCGACGATGAACTCTTCGAGATAACAGTCGAACAGCCCCTGACTGACGTTGCCGCTGACCTCTCGGCGATCGCGGATGCCCTCGGAGAGGTGGGTGAGGAGTTGACTATCGAGCACGGGACCCAGTCGGCGACGATTCCAGCCCCGTCCGGGGACGTGGAGTTCGAGATCGAGGTCGAACGGGAAGACGAAGACGATGGGGTCGAGTACGAACTCGAGTTCGAAATCGAGTGGATCGTACCCGCCGACTCGACCGGGGATGGAGGCGCCGACGGTGAAGACGGGGGGTCGGACGACGAAATTGCCGATGACGATGATGGCGGGATCAACGAAACGACTGACGGCGAAAGTGGTAGCGACGACGACGGTGGGGACGAAAACGATGGGGACACAAAAGGCGACTCCTGATCCAGCACTCAGGGACACACGGCGAACCGCACGGCGTCAGTCGGCAGCTGACTCCGCCAGGCGATACAGCCGCCCACGGGTTCGCCCTTCCGCGACGATCAGGTTGTACTGCTCGAGTTTCGAGAGATAGTTCCGCACCATCCGGCGGCTTTTCGGCGTCGTCACCTCGGCCGTGTACCGATCGTACAGCGTTCCGGGGTCGATTTCGCCGGCCTCACTGATGATTTCGTACAGGGTCTGTTGATGCCGGGGCAGCCGGTCGATCGTCTGTTGTCTGAGCGCTGCTTTCGCTTCCGGAACGCTCTCTCGAATCACCTCGAGCGGAATCTCCTCGAGTCCGGTCCCTTCGGCCGTCCGGGCCGCTTTTCTGAGCACGCTGATCGCGACACGCGCATCACCGGCAGCGTGGTTGGCAACCGCCTCGAGCCTCGGTCGGTCGATGACGCCCTCGGTGAATCCCCAGCGGACGCGGTCGGCGAGAATAGCCGTGAGTTCGTCGTCGCTGTACGGGGTAAATTCGATGCGGGTGGCACTCTGGAGTCGGCTGGTCAACCGCCCATCGAGCGTGCCAAAGAGGGCGCTTTCGTCGTTGGCGATCAGCACCATCGTCACCGTCGGAATGCGGTACAGCTCGTACAACAGCCCCTTGTCGGTGAGCTGATCGACCTCGTCGAGGATCACGACGTACGGGGGTCCGTCGTACTCGCGCAACCGGTCGAGCAGGACGTCCTGTGGAGTTGCCTGCCGATGAACGTCGACGGTTCGGTTGATTCCCTCGAGCAGGCGGTACAGCGTTTTGAACCGATTGTAATCCTCCCAGCAGTTGACGTACTGGTAGTTGAGTTCGAGGACGGCCTCCCGCAGTCGTTCGACGGTGAACTGGGCGATACAGGTCTTGCCGACCCCTGAGGGGCCGTACAGAAACGCCGGTTCCGCCCGATCGCCCTCGGTAATCGGGGCGAGGACGCTTGAGAGGTGGTCAACTTCGGCGTCCCGGTGGGCGACCTCCGTGGGGATAAACTCCGGCTGGAGAACCCTCGCGTCGGTGATCACGACTGTCCGTTGTACGAGGAGAACAATAAATGGAACTGACCAATTTCCGAATCGTGTCGCCGCCTCCATTTCCGAAAGTTCCGAAAGTGATCGATCGGCGCTGTGAGGGAAGGTCGCCGCAGGCTGTCGGTTTCACCACCTCCAGAACCCCCGAACAGTCGCTTTCGGAAGATTCGGAAACGGCGCGAACGCAGCTTTATGCTCTCCAGGAGGACAGACAGCCATGCAACCGACATCCACTCGAGTGCCTGAACTGCCGACACTCGAGCCAGGCTGTATCGCCTTCGAGGGCGACACTCGCGGCGCACTGCACGCACTCGTCGCCGATCATCTCTGTGCAAAAGGGGGCCGCGCCATCTGGGTCGACAGTCGTGGTCACGCCAGAACGGACGTTCTCGCCCGGGTCGCCCCGAGTGACCGACTCCTCGAGCGCGTCGACGTCGCCCGCGCCTTCACCCCGTACCAGCACTATCGACTCCTCGAGGTCGTCGAAACGGCCCTCACAGCCGGTGGCGTGCGAGGTGAGTCCTCAGTGATCGTCGTTCCCGCACTCGACTGGTTCTACGCGAGCGACGAGTGTGGAACCCAGGAGGGGCGAGCGATGGCGATGACGGGCCTCGAGCGATTGTCCGCACTTGCGTCCAAACAGGACCTGCCGATCATCTGTACGACCGCCGGCACTGCCCTCGAGGAGTGTGTCGACACCATGATGGACACTACGCTCACCTGCCAGTCGACGTCGTTCGGCCCGCGATTTACCGGTGATGGCATCGAGACGGTCGTCTATCGGGTCCCGGGCGGTGTCCAGACCACGTTCGCGTTCTGGCGGGAGGTTCTGGCTGCGCGTCATCCACAGGTGGGTACAGGGACAGCCGAATCCGCGTCACCGACACCAGTGGAGGGTGCCTATGGGGCGGACTAATCCCACCTACCGGATGCACGTTCGTCGACTCGAGCGCGAGTGGCAACCATACCGTCAGGCGCTGCGCGCACGGGATCAACCCCACTTCGACCGCCTGTTCGAGCACGTCGATGCCCACGCGGATGCCGCGAGCTATCTCAACACCACCGACCCGGTACTCCCGGCGCTCGTCGCGATCGCCCTCGAGCAGGAAAAGCGAATCGCGGCCCTCGAGGATGCACGCGAGAGAGGGACTGACAGTAGTGACGACGGCTAGTATGGCGTTCACGATCGACTATCTCGAGGACGGCGTCTACGTCTGGTCACTGACTGACGATGGGGCCAGGGCCGAGCGAATTACCGACTATACGCCCACGATGTACCTGCATGCGAGCGCCGACGGCGACCCGCTGTCAGCGATCCGCCCACACCTCCAGGGCCATCCCCAGGTTGCGGACCTCTCGAGCGAACGTTGGCGGCCAGGGTGGCGGGCAGACCCGGAACGGGTGCTCCGAGTCGACGTCACGGACATCGAAGCCGTCCAGCCGGTCGCCCGACAGATCCGTGCGTGGGGCGACCGTCCCGACAGCTACCGACTGTTCAACGTCGACTTCAGCCGGGAATTTCGCTTCTGCCTCGAGACTGAACGCGATCCGACACCGACGCGGGAGCTCTCGTCGCTCTCACTCGAGATTCCGAAACCGAGCCTGAGCGAGGGTCGCCTCCTGCCGCTGACGATCAGCGACACACGCCTCGAGAGTAGCCTTGACGGTGGCCTCACCGAAGCGCTTGACGTTCTCGAACACCGCCTCGAGGTCGAGGACCCGGACGTACTGGTCGTCAATCATAGCGATGTGGTCCCGACAGTGTTCGAGGCGGCGCGCCAGTGTGACCGACGGATACAGCTCGGGCGACTCCCCGGTTATCAGCAGCTGGCCGGTCGATCCACCTACGAGAGCTATGGACAGGTCGGGCACTCGCCGGCCCGNTACAACGTCCCCGGNCGGGTCCTCGTCGACCGATCGAACACGTTTTTNTGGTCNCAGTCGGGGCTCGCTGGCTCACTCGACCTGGTTCGACGGTCACACAANCCCTTACAGGAACTCGCNTGGGCCTCCATCGGAAACGTNCTCACGGCGATCCAGATNCGGGTNGCACGCGAGCGGAACGTCCTCGTNCCCTGGAACGCGTGGCGGCCCGAACGGTTCAAATCGATGGCGACGCTCCACGAAGCCGACCGAGGGGGGTTCATCTTCGCCCCCGAGGTGGGTGTTCACGAGGACGTCGCGGAACTCGATTTTGCCAGCCTCTACCCGAATATCATCGTCACCCGCAACGTCAGCCCCGAAACCGTCTGTTGTGCCTGTCACAGCCATCGCTCGGACGTCCCCGAACTCGGATACAGCATCTGTGACGAGCAGGGATACCTCACCGACGTGCTCGAGCCGATCATCCAGGACCGCCAGGCCTGGAAAGCCGAACTCGCGACGACGGATGACGAGGAACGAACTGCACACCTCCAGTCGAAATCCGCGGCCCTGAAGTGGATTCTCGTCTCCTGTTTCGGCTATCAGGGCTTTTCGAACGCGAAATTCGGCCGCATCGAGTGTCACGAAGCGATCAACGCGTACGCTCGAGCGATCTTGCTCGAGGCCAAAGCCATCCTCGAGGCCAACGGCTGGCAGGTCGTCCACGGGATCGTCGACAGCCTGTGGGTGACACCACGACCTGGAGACGACCAGACACCACTCGAGACTGTCCGGCAGACAGTCACCGACGCAGTCGGGATTCCACTCGAGTACGATTCGCACTACGACTGGATCGCGTTCGCCCCGTGTCGAGACGAGCGCCGGGGGGCACTCAATCGCTACTTCGGGGCCAGACGGGACGACGATGGAATAACGGTCAAGGGACTCGAGTGTCGCCAGCGCGACACCCCACCCTACGTCCGGGATGCACAACGGGCACTCCTCGAGGTGTTCGACGACACCCGCGACCCGGAACGCGTGTGTCTCGAGGCCAGACGATACATCCGCCGCCTCGAGTCCGGCGACGTCGACCTCGAGAAGCTGTTGATCGAGACGACGCCCTCGAAGTCTCGTGAGGAGTACACCCAGTACACTGCGACGGTAGCCGCGCTCGAACGAGCAAACAGGGTGGGCCTCGAGCAGCATCCGGGTGAGCCACTCACGTACGTCGTCGTCGATGACAGCAAACGCTCAGCCGAACGGGTCGCCCTGAAACACGAACTCGAGGACGTGGATCGCTACGATGTGGCGTACTACCGCGACGCGCTGGTTCGAGCGACGGTGAGCGTCGTCTCGCCCCTCGGCTACAGCCGCCGTGACGTCGACACCGCTCTCGAGGGGGGTGGAGACGTCCCGTTGTCGGTGTTCGAGTAGTGTCCTCGAAGACGGAGTGTGTCCCACGCGCTCGCCAATTTGCTATATCAGTATACGATTTATGGGTCGTGTACGGGCCGCTATGGCGGGCGTTTATGCCGGACCGGGGCGAGCAGGGTCGGGCTCTGGTCCTGAGACTCTGTTCTCACCCCGCGCTCTGTTTGATCTGCGCTGTGAGTGAGGATCTCCACTGGGTTCGACGTGGTGTGTCGTGTCATCCATGTATCGCGGTGCATCCACGATCACTGTGGGTGACGGCAATGGCCTCGCTCCGTCCGTCACTTACTGATACCTGGATAGCCGGGTCGTGATGGGCTCGGGTGGGTCACTCTCGTTTGAGCTCCAGTCGCTGGATGAGAGCGGTCGAGGCCGCATGCGCGAGTGTGTCTACTTCCTGGTTCGTCGTTCGGAACGTCTCTTCTCACACGCAACCCCCAGGGGTCACGCTGTGAAGATGGGCTTCCCCCTCGTAGGTGATGCTCGAGTGTGAGCGCAGTGGGCACGCAGCCAGTTCTGAATAGACGCTGCTATGGCACACTGGTTCACCGCTGTTTGTCTAGTATCCGTGTTAGTGGCACAGGCTCGAGGGGGAGAAATCTCCTCTGCGTGTGATTGCGGCGATCACCCATCACATCCTGCCGGGTGTGAGTGGGATGGTTTTTCCAGTTTGTACCCGGCTACACGTGCCCGTGCGATATCCGTGGAGCTGGAACGGCTGCCGTGTCGGCAGTGTGTGTGATCGAGCTGGAACGACTCGAAATTGTGAGCTATGGGAAAAGGAGTATCAACCAGGGATGGTTTAGTACCGTTTTGCCGTCCGACAAACTGTATATCACTATACAAAACAGCTGCTGTTGCGAACGTCCGTTATTGCCCAACAAAGTACACCACCCAGAACCTCGGTCGTCCACGAAGACGGTGTGTTTCTTAATCCCTGCAGCAGTACCACACCCATGGACGAGCTTTCACTCGGCGTCCCACAACCCGTCCTCGAGCGACTCCCCGAGGAGGACGACAGTGCCGCACTCGATATGCAACAGGCAGTTGCCGGCTGGGAGAAACGGCTCAACGAAGCCATTACCGCGGCCGATGACGACGCCGCCGCGGCAGCCGCCGTTCTCGACGCTATCGACCACTTCGAGCAGCGACTCGAGACCTACGATCAGTTCGTTCCCGAGTTGCGCGCCTGGGGTCAGTCACCGATCTACGCCATCGCCTGGCGGACGCTCTACGCTGACCTGATCGCGCAATTGTACGACCACGACGACCTCGCCGACCATCTCGACCGGGAACGAAATGCTCGGCTCGTCGAAGATGGTATTCGACTCTCGAAGATGGACGACTGACTCCCCAGGGACAGGGTGAATCAAGCCACAAGGATTTTGCTGTCGAGGCCATAAGAGAGGTGCGTGCAGTCGAGGGACGACTATGCTGACTTTCAGGGCGAACTGGATCTGACGACACGGCTCCGCCGACGGGTCCTGCCAACGGTTCACCGGATCAAAGAACCCTTTGGCGGGTTTGCCACCTGTACGCAACACCCCGCCGAGTACGTCGGCACCGTCGAGCGGAGCCTCGGTGCGTTTCGACCCGACCTCGAGGCGATGTCGTTTTCTCCGGAGCCGATTGCCGCGCTCAAAGTGCTCGATGATGGCCGGTTTTCGGCGGGAAGCTGGGTTCGCCGACAGTCACGTTTGGCCGACTGGCAACTCCACGTCACGCTCTTTCAGGATGGCCGCGATACAGTTGAGGTATTCGCCCACCGGGAGTACTCCTGGCTTCGCCATCCGTACAAACACTACGTCGGCGACGGCTGGGACATAGACGGCGGGGTGACTCGGATGCGATCACTGCTCGAAGATCACGGTGTTGCGTTTGCAGTGAAGTAAGGGACACACTGCGTTCGAGTTTGCTGGATAGGCATACTTATTCACCGGCCCGATGAATCGCGAACCAATGGCACGGACGGAGACCGTTGTCGCGTTTTCAGATCTGTATTTGCCGACGGTCAACGGCGTCACGTACACGATTCAACTGTGGCGAGACCGATGGAGACAGCGACGAACGGCGATGCCGGTCGTCTTTCCAGAGATGGATGGACACGAACCCGGGTCAGGAGAGTTCCCGCTTCGAAGCGTCCGTGCGCCGCTCTATCCACAGTACCGGCTCGGATTACCGGCGGTCCCGGACGCACTCGATACGGCATACGAACCGGACATCGCCCACGTCCATACGCCTTTTACGATCGGTTTCGCGGGAATCCGATACGCTCGCAAACAGGGGTGTCCGGTGGTCGCTTCCTACCACACACTCCTCGACGACCGCGCGAGTCAGTACGTTTCGGGCAACGTTCTCGACGGTGTCAAGCGGACGTGTCGACTCTACGAGCGGTCGTTCTTCGAGCGCGTCGATCACGTCACGGCACCGACCTCGTTCGCCCGCGATCACCTGCTCGAGACCGTCGACGCCGACGTCGATGTGACAGTCGTCTCGAACGGCATCGACACCGACGTGTTCAGACCGGTCGACTCGAGGGCCTTCGAGGTAAGATACGACCTGCCAACGGACCGCCCGGTACTCGGGTATACCGGTCGCCATGGTGAGGAAAAGAACCTCGAGGAAGCCATCGATGCCGTTGCCGGAACGGGGTTGACGCTCGTGCTGGGTGGAGACGGTCCAGCGCGGGAACGGCTCGAAACGTATGCGGCGGAGGTGGATGCCGACGTTCGATTCCTCGGGTTTCTCGACCGAGACGAGCTTCCGGCGTTCTACAGTGCCCTCGACGTGTTCGTCTTTCCGAGTCCGGTGGAGACACAGGGACTGGTAGCTCTCGAGGCGACCGCTTGTGGGACGCCAGTCGTGGCCGTCGATGCTGGTGCATTGACTGATTCGGTAATTCAGGGAGAGACGGGGTATCGGTATCAGCAGGGGTCGATCGGTGACTTCCAGTGGGCAATCACTCGCTGTCTGGAGGAACAGGATCGCCTTTCCGCCCTGTGCCGGCGGCGGCGATCGATGCTCTCGGTCGAGTATTCGATCGGGCAGTTGGCGTCGCTTTACGATGACCTCGAGTGAGCGAGTTTTGGACGGGCTAGGGTGGGGGAGACCGCCGAACCTATGGTCTGGGCCGACAACGTGGAGGTATGGCTATGGAACTCGAGTTGCGGTTTTTCGCGACCTTCAGAGACGCGGTTGGGCAGAAAGAACTCGCGACGACGGTCCCTGACGACGCGACAGTCGGCGACGTGTTGTCGATGCTCGAGGCGGAGTACGAGGGCTTAGAGGGGCAGTTGCTCGAGGACGGGGCGATCCGGCCACAACTGAGCGTCCTCAAAAACGGCCGTGACGTCATCCACATGGAGGGTGTCGAAACGCCTCTTGAGCCCGAAGATCGGGTTTCGGTGTTCCCGCCGGTTGCCGGCGGGTAGAGCGCGCGAGCAGACCTCAGTAGTTTTTGAACAACAACGCCCGGACGTCGTCTTTCGTCTGGACGTCTTCGGTCGACTCGTCGGGGAGGGTCACTCGGTAGCGATAGTCCGCTGCCGGTGACTCCTCCCACTTGTCGTCGTGGGTCTCGAGAAGACTCATCATCCGATTGAGCATATCATCGTCGTCTGCCGCACCTCCGTCGTCCGTGTCATCGTCGCCGTCCTCCGTCTCGACGTCGTCGGTGTCCGCTGACGCTGCTTCATCAGCGTTTTCGTCATCGTTGGGTTCGATTTCAGCCGCTGTCTCATCGTCGCCGCTTTCAGCCTCGTCGTCGCTCTCGCCGTCGATCGCTTCTTCGACCTCGTCGTCGACGGCTTCCTCGACNGACGNNTTCGCCCCCTCGAGCGATTCGTCGTATCGGATCTCCGCGCCGTCGTCCCCGGCAATGGCCGCGTC
>SL_4KL_010_BRINEDRAFT_10000458_pt1 | contig 20885 bp, 15 predicted proteins | sample SodLak_010_BRINE_2_FD_10664 | JGI IMG/M metagenome (IMG submission 10664) | reverse complement strand
CCCGCCAGTGACGACGATCTCGACGAGTGGCTCGATACCCTCGAATTAGCGGAGGCTCCGGGCATCTGGGCGGATCGGACACAGAAAAACGAGCGGCCGACGATCTACGCCTGTCGATCACGAACTTGCTCGCCGCCGCGTAACGAGGTTGACCGGGCGCTTCGCTGGGCCCAGCGGATGCTGTCGTAGCTACTCCAGCTGGTCAGCGAGATACACTGCGATCGGCATTCCCTCGTCCTCGACGAAACGGGCGATCTCCTCGCCGTCTCGTTCGACGACCACGGTCGGAATGCGTTCGATGCCGTACTCCTCGACGCCCGGCCCCTGCTTGTCCTCGTCGAGTGCGTGCTCAACGATCCGGTCGTCCGGGATGTTTGCAGCCTCGAGTGCAGCGCCGAAATCCGGCAGCTGTGCCCGACAGTCTTTACACCAGTCACCACACCAGATCTTGTAGACGACGTCGTCGTGGGCGTCAAGCGTATCGACGGTGTCTGCGTACGCGTCGCTGACCCACGCGGGATTCGGTTCGAGTGTTTCCAGTGGCATACCCGACCCTTGGACTGGGGACGACTTATAGGATTGGCTATCTTTCGACTCGGACACGGTCGCTTCGCCGGTTGGTAATTCTAACAATTCGTTTCGTGACCGCGGCATGTGACCGGCCGTCTTGGTTTCTGCACGTCCTGTCCAGTGACTGCTAGGCAACAAAATCACTCACTCAAATTAGTTCATTTTGTTATTTTTACGGAATATAACTGGTCGAAAACGTTAATCTTACTCTGTTGTAAGAATTCTACACACAATCATGAGGGAGCTAGGTGTCGGGTACGCGAAACAAGGGGGATCTCCGCAGTGGTTTCTTGTTGCTTTCCTGAGTGGTCTCCTCGTTATCGGTTTATTCGGCATTCCTGCAATCGATGTCGTCTCCGCGACGACAACAAATACGAGTACAGCAGATGGCGAGCCGGGCCTGGACGCGACGTTTGAGGATGACGAAGTCGAAATTGAAACCGAAGACACTGTCGAAGTTGAGGTCTCGAACGATGACGGCGAGATTGGGCTGACATTTGGAGATATAGAGAATCCACCACAGCAGGTTGAAGACCGGTTGCTGCGAGCAGAAGGAACCGAAGTCGAGTTGACTGATGCACCTGACGGCGTCGAAATCCGAACGGATAGCCAGCGAATCGGGACGCTCGAAGATGGTGAAAGCGAAACGGTTCCGTTCGAACTATTCGTTGATACGGATGAGTTCGATCCCGGCGATGAGTTTGACCTTGATATCGAAGTGAGCTACACGGATATCGAACGGGTGGAATACACCACCAATGAAGACGGTGATGTCGTCGGAACGACCAACGAACGTGAAAGCGAGGAAACTGAGACGTTCAGTGATACTGTTTCCATTGAAGATCAAGTCCGTTTCGACGTCCTCGACGCTGAATCCGACGTACAGATCGATGATAGCGGCGAATGGACGGTCACGATGGCAAACACAGGCAACGAGGACGCAACTGATGTGATCGTGACCGCTGAATCAGACGATAGTGAGGTCTTCTTTGGCTCGGAAAGCCAGACCGCAAGCCGTGCAGTCGGTGAGTGGGAAGCCGGGGAAACAAAAGAAGTAATGTTCCGTGCTGGAACGACCGATGAGGCGCTGATCGAGCCCTATCCAATCGGTGTGAGCGTCGAGTACGATGACGAAGATGGCGAGCGGCAGGCCGACGACGATGCAGAGACAGGACAGGCCACACTGGAGCCAACCGATCGTCAGCAGTATCTCATCGAGAATGTTTCTCACGAGGTTCAGATCGGTGACGACGGGCTGGTGACAGTAAACGTGACCAATAACGGACCACAGTCTGTGACGGATGCCGTCGTGGAACTGACCGCCGAGGACGGCGATATCGGGTTTGGCTCCGCGAGCGAAGACGGTGACACTACAGAAGTTGATGAGTTTGGCGTCGATCTCGGTGGACCGGATGATGTCGCGCCAGACTCACCAACTTCAGCAGCGTACGTCGGTGAATGGGAATCGAACGAGACGGTAACACTCCTCTACCAGACGACGGTCGATGAGGACGCCGTCGAACGCGAGTATCCACTGGAAGCGACCGTCACTGCTCGTGACGCAAATGATAACGAACTCGAAGATCGCGATCGAACATTCGGGTTCCAGCCGCTTGCTGAACAGGCATTTAACATCGACAATGCCGAAACAACACTCCGCGTCGGTGAAGACGGGAACGTCGTGGGGTCGGTGACAAACGATGGCGCGTACACGGCAGAAAATGTTGTCGTCCAGCTTGCATCGGCGCCATCAAACGTCCTCCCGCGTAACGAGGAGTACGCGATTGGGAGCCTCGAGCCCAACGAAACAGCCGACTTTGATTTCAGACTCGGTATCACAGAGGAGGCAGAAGCCGGACCACAAATGCTTGAGTTCGAAACCCGATACCGGTCGGATGGTGACATTCGCGTCGATAGCTCACAGGACATCATGGTGGATGTCGATGCCGACCGTGACTCTTTCGGCGTTGAGGTCGTCGATGGCTCGTTCACACCCGGCGAATCCGATACCATCGAGGTCGATCTAACGAACAATCGTGACGAACCCGTTACCGACGTCCGGGCAAAGGTGTTTCCTGACGACCCGATTTCGAGTGACGACGACGAGTCGTTCGTCACCGAACTCGAGTCCGGCGAGAACCAGACTGTCGTCTTCGATGTCAGCATTGATAGCGGCGTCTCCCCACAGGAGTACCCACTGTCGCTGGACATTCGCTACGACGACGAGCGAGGGGATTCACAGCTTTCAGGGACCTATCAACTGCCGATAACGGTTACCGAAGCGAGTGAGAGCACCGTGCCACTGTGGCTTGTCGGCGCTGGGCTGGCCGGCATGGCTGGCGCGCTTTTGATTTTCCGGGACCGCGTGAGTGCTCGAGTTCAGTCGGTGCGTGAACGACTCGGTGACAACTGACGACAATGTCCCGAGGCCCGCTCCAGTATCAACCAGCGCTTGATACCGTCAATAGCTGGATTACTGGCCGGCCAAAGACAATTATTCTCGTTTTTCTCGTCCTGACAGCACTCTTTTCGCTTGGCCTCCCGTTCATCGAAGTTGATCCTGGCGAAGAGGGGTTTACCGAGGGGGCACCGGAACAGGAGGCACTCGACGCCGTCGATGAGGAGTTCCAGCAACCGTTCGCGGAGGATGACCAATCGACACAGCTCATCCATCGTGGAGACAACGTCGTCTCTCGTGATGCGATTCTCGATATGTTACGGACGCTTGAAACGATCGAGGATAACCCCGACTTTAGAGTTGCCGAGACCAACTCACCTGTCGACGGGATCGTGCAGGTGATCGATCCAACGGCAGAGACACGCGAAGAACAGATCCGTGCCGTCGAGGGCGTTACCGAGGCTGAAGTTCGTGAGGCGGTGCGAACACTTGTCGACGAACAGCCAGCAATCAGACAGTCATTCTCGGAAGATTTTAACGAAAAGACGGTGTTTGCGTCGGCTTCGATAACCGTTCTCGAACACGAGATTCCCGAGGAAGAAGAGGAGATAACGATCGAGCGAATCCAGAACCAGATTGCCGAGACAACGGACGGTTTTGATGCGGATATCATTGCCTTTGGTGGGGCAATTTTCGAAGCCGAATTCGAGCAGGCACTGATCGATTCAATGTTGATGATGGTCCCAGCAGTGATCTTGTTGATTCTCGGATTCCTGCTGTTTGCGTACCGTGATCCGATCGACCTCGTGTTGGGTCTGTCTACGCTGTGTATCGCGGTTATCTGGACGTTTGGCTTCGTTGGACACGCACGGATCCCGTTTAACCAGATGATGGTTGCTGTCCCGCCACTGTTGCTTGCAGTGGGTATCGATTTCGGTATCCACGCCGTGAACCGGTATCGGGAAGAGCGCATCGCAGGAAAGGGAATTTTCGATGGGATGACAGCGGCGAACAACCAGTTGCTCGTGGCCTTTTTTATCGTGACTGGGACGACCGCAATCGGTTTCGGCGCGAACATGACCAGCGATCTCGAACCGATCTTCGATTTCGGATTCGTCGCCTCCCTTGGGATCATCTTCACATTCTTGATTTTCGGCATTTTCATGCCAGCGACGAAGGTCTGGCTCGATGATCTACGGGAGGGAACACGAATCCCGGAGTTCGGGACGCAGCCGCTTGGCTCCAAAGATTCCGTGATGGGGAAGATACTTCCTCTCGGTGCAAAGCTGGCAAACCGCGGGCCGGCAATTATGCTTGCGGTGTTGCTGGTATCGACGGCAGGCGCTGGCTACGTTGCAACCGATGTCGATACCCGCTTCGACGACGAGGAGTTCTTGCCCTACGAGGAGCTGCCAGCACACATCCAAGTCGTCCCCGATCCGGTCGGCCCGGGTGAGTATCAGGTCAGAGAGATCGTCACGTTCCTCGGTGATAACTTCGAGAGCGGCGAGGATGATGAAATAACAGTGTATCTCGAGGGGCCAATTTACGAGGAGTACGTCCTCGAATCGATCGAGAGTGCGGGTGATGACCCACCTGCAGAGATCGTCAGAGAAAGCGACGGACAGGCCGACTCCGAGAGCATCCTCGACGTGATGGAGCAGTATGCCGCCGAAGATGAGGAGTTTGCAGCATTGCTCGAGGCAAACGACTTATCGGCAAACGGCGTTCCTGACCGAAACCTAGAGCGGATTTACACCGAGTTGTTGAACTCCGAGTTCGAGTCAGAAGCGCTTGAATACATTGACGAGGATCTCCAGTCGATGCGTGTGATCTACGCTGTCGATGCGGAGGCAACACAGGAGGAGGTGACGGTTGACGCCCGGACGCTCGCTGACCGAAACTGGCTCGATGCCACTGCAACCGGAGATATCATCGTCTTCCAGACAGTCACTGAACTGCTGTTCGGATCAGCCATCGTCAGCCTCGCAGCAGCGCTTGCTCTCACCGGTGTCTTTCTGATCATCATCTACTATCTCTTCGAAGGGCGTCCCATGCTCGGTGTAGCGAACCTCGTTCCCATCGTGACGACCGTTGCGTTCCTTGCCGCGACGATGGCGATACTGGATATCCCGTTCAATGCGCTTACGGCGACGGTGCTTTCTATCACTATCGGCATCGGCGTTGCCTACTCCGTCCATATCACACACCGGTTTATCGACGAGTACAACGACCGACTCGACGCCTACGAATCGCTGATTGTTACCCTGCAGGGGACCGGCGGCGGCATTACGGGCAGCATGATCACAACCGCCGGCGGTGTTGGTGCGCTCGTCCTCTCGGTCACGCCGATGCTCGTCGAGTTCGGTCTCCTGATGACAATCAGCGTTATTTATTCGTATCTCGGAGCAATCATCGTCCTCCCGCCGACGCTGTTGCTCTGGGAGCAATATTTCGGTGATAGGGAGTCACCAGCGACCGAGGCTGACCTGCAGCGAAACGATGCCCTGACCGATGACTAATGATAACCGAAACCGAGGCACACGCTGCCGCTGTCGGCGCGGGTTTAAAACCGCCCCTGTTAGAGACGGACAGTGAAAACAAACATCCTCGAAACGATCGGTTCACCGCTCGTCGAGGTCGACAGTCCCGAGGGGACGACGATCGCAGCGAAAATCGAGTCGTTCAACCCCGGTGGATCGGCGAAGGACCGCCCGGCTCTGTCGATGGTCGAGACTGCCGAAGCCGAGGGGACGCTCACCGACGGCGATACAATCGTCGAGCCGACGAGTGGCAACACAGGAATCGGACTCGCGATGGTCGGGGCCGCAAAAGGGTACGACGTGGTGCTGGTGATGCCGGCCTCACAATCGAAAGAGCGCCGCCAGATCATGCGGGCCTACGGCGCAGAACTCGAACTCGTCGAGGGAACGATCAGCGACGCAAAAGACCGTGCCGACAAGCTGACCGACCGTGATGGCTACATCCAGATGTATCAGTTCGAAAACGCTGCGAATCCCGAGGCACACTATCAGACCACGGGACCGGAGATTCTCGACCAGCTCGACGGTCACGAGCCAGATGCACTCGTTGCCGGCGTCGGCACTGGTGGGACGATCTCCGGCATCGGCCGGCGGCTCCGGGAGGAGTTTCCCGACCTCGAAATCGTCGCTGTCGAGCCCGCAGAGAACGCAGTGTTATCGGGCGAGGAGCCCGGCGAGGACGATTTTCAGGGGATGGGCCCCGGATTTATCAGCGAGAATCTGGATCAGGAACTGCTGGATGGAATCGAGCCCATCGATATCGACACCGCAGAGCGGGAGTGTCGTCGACTCGCCCGCGAGGAGGGGATCTTCGTCGGCCAGTCCTCGGGTGCGTCGAACGTTGCCGCAAAGCGGGTCGCCCGCCGACTCCGCGAGCAGGTCGAGGATCCACTCGTGCTCACTGTCTACTGGGACTCTGGCGAGCGGTACATGACGACCGGAATGTTCGACGGAGAGAACTAATTTCAGTGTTGCAGGCGAAACCGCAATCATGCAGATCACGTTTCTCGGCACCGGGAGCGCGATGCCGACTGGCGAGCGGTTCCAGACCGGGCTGTTGCTCGAATCGGAGAAGAGCCTGCTTGTCGACTGTGGCAGCGGCGCGTTGCACGGCCTTGCACGCACCGACGTCGGCTACGAGGGCGTCGACACACTACTTTTGACGCATCACCATCTCGATCACATCTCGGATCTCCCTGTCCTGATGAAAGCGCGGTGGCTCGCCGGCGAGGAGTCACTGACCATCGCCGGTCCCGAGGGAACCGAGGAGCTGGTCACTGGGTTGCTCGATGTCCACGAGTATATGCAGGATCGCCTGGATCTGACGATCCGTGAACTTGACCCCGACGATGGGCCGTTCGAAATCGCCGGCTTCGAGGTCGACGCGATGGAGACGAAACACTCCATGTACTGTCACGCCTACCGGTTCCAGGCCGACAACGAGGGACCACCCTTTGTTTTCAGTGGCGACAGCGAAGCCTTCACGGAGCTGATCGAGTTCGCCGACGGCGCGGCCGTGCTGGCACACGACTGTGCGTTCCCCGACGATGTTGACGTCTCGAATCATCCGACGCCGACGACCCTCGGCGAGACACTCGCCGAGGCAGATGCCGAGGTCGGCCGCGTGTATCTGACACACCTCTATCCACACACCGAGGGAAGACACGAGGAGATGCTCGACTCCATTGGCGAGGTGTACGACGGTGACGTTCGGTTCGCAGAAGACGGGCTCTCGATCAGTATTCGTTAGGCCCGCTGGAGAGCGATTCTGAACTCGGCACCTCCGTGTTCGCTGTCGCGTACTTCGACAGCTCCACCGTAGGATTCGACGAGCGTCCGTGCGAGTCCGAGCCCGAAACCAGTTCCTTCGCTTTCCGGCCCTTTCTGCCCCATCTCGAAGATCCCGTCGCGGACCTCCTCGGCAACGCCTTTCCCGTTGTCTGCCATCCCGACGACGATCGTTTCGGGTGTGGGCTCCTCGGCGTACAGCCACACCGTCACGGGCTCGTCGTTGTGGACCGCGGCGTTCGAAAGAATGTTCGTGAACACCGAATCGATCAGATCGCCGGCGTAGGCCTCGTACTCGAACTCCTTGGGATCGTACTCCACAGTCAGCCCCTCGAATTTCGTGTCGACATCTCTGACGACACTGCTGAGAATCGGCTCCAGTTTACGGACATCCGGCTCGCCTTCCTCCTTCTGGAGCATGTTGACTGTATCACCGACGTTGTCAATAAGCTCCGCCGCACTGCGAGAGGTGCGGTGGATCTTCTCGGCGTACTCCGCAATCTGTGTGTCCTCCTCAACCTTCGTAACGACGGCATCCGAAAAGCCACTGATCACCTGGAGGTCGTTGCCCAGATCGTGTCGCAGCAGGCGGTCGTACACCTCGACCATCTCCTTGCGTTTGGCCAGATCGTTTCTTGCTCGTTCAAGACGCTCGCGAGAGCGGATGTTGACAATCGCCGTTGCGACGTGTTCTGCGAGATAATCCGCAGGCTTGACGTGGAACTCCTCGACGGTGTCGAGCGAGTGCCAGTGCAACAGCAGTATTGCACCCGAGTCACCGACCTCGTCTGTATACACTGTTGGCGATGCGATTGTTACCCCACCACGGTCCCCCTCGTCGTACTCGTCGGGATCGGCGACGGAAACGTCGTCTCCGTCGTAGGCAATCTCTGTCTCGGCCGGCGCACAGATCGTGACTTCGTCATTCTCGTATGCACGGCGGGCCAGTTTCCCGGGATCGTCCCCCATCGACAGATCCGACCACATGCTTTCGAGCACACGGAGATTGTCGTCCCGGCGGATCTCGATCACCGTCGGTGAGGGGTGGCCGTCGATGAACCGCGGCGCTGCCTCAAGGGTCATGTTTGCGACCTCCTCGACGGATTCGAGATGGTAGATCTCCCGGCTGTATTTGACAATGTGACCAGCAGTCTTTACCGTCCGTTCACGGGCACTGCTGTTCCCGGATTGTTTGTTAGGCGACATTCTCTCTTCTGCAGTCACTCACTGATTGGTCCACGCAGCGATGATAAAAAATCGTTTCGGCGAATTTTCCCCGTGACAGCTCACTCCAGCCTGTATCGGAGCACGGCGGCGATCCCGCCGATGTTCGCGAGCTGGCGACCGGGATCGAATTCGCTAGAAAAGACAGTCACGTCGCCACCTTTCTGCTCTGTCGTTTCGATCACGTTGTCGACATCGATCGACCATTCACCGTCGCCGGTCCGCTCTTCTCGGAGCTGTTCGTCGAGAACGAGCAGCTGTTCGATTGCGCCGTACTCTGCCGCTTTTGCGACCTGTTCCGGCCCGTAGGCGGCTTTGGTCCCCTCGGCGATACGTTCCATCAGCTCGTCGATGAGATCCGACTCCTCGGCGATTCGGGTCTCTTTCTGGACATCCTCGACTGCGCCGCGTTTGAGCACTTCGTGGACGCCGCGGTCGCCGACAGCCGATGTGTCGACGGTGGTGATCCGCTCGGTCAGTTCGGGTTCGTTCTGCTCGATATATTCGAGCGCGTCCTGTTTGGTAAAGCCGGGACCGGCAAGGATGATCGCCTCGACATCCTGTCTGGCGAGGACATCAGTGAGCTCACTAAAAAGCGCCGACCGTGGCTGGGCGTACTCTCCTTTGCCGGTCGGGGCAGTGATCGTCGCCCGTTCCTCGGTGCCGTACTGGGCAACAGTGTGAACGTGAGCCTGCCCTTCCTCGACGGTTGCGATGGCGACATCGGGGTTGTCGGTCGCCTCGACGGCTGCCTCGATCCGGTCGCGCTGGTCGGGCTTCCAGCGTTTGGTCACGTCGAGTTCGGTGTGCTCCTCAACGTTGAGCGTGTGGTGATGGCCGAGCTGGTCCTCGCGGGAGCAGTCCGAGATCGTTCCGCCGACCCGCAGACGATTGGCAAACCGGGCAAACTCCACGTCTTCGACATCGATTGCGACCCAGATGTGTTCCCGCTCCCCGCCAGTGTCCCGGAGCTGTTCGTCGTCGCGCTGGATCCGACGGGTGGTATCACCGGAGACCGTATCGCCCGGTTCGATGACGTGAGAGAGATGCCAGAGATCGTCGAGGCTTTCGGGGACAAGCGTCAGCCGCTCGCGTCCGCCCTCGACCGGTTCGCTGTCGGCAATGCGCATACAACACCGTCCGGTTCCGGAGAGTAAGTGGCTGGTGATTGACTGTCACCGATACCAGCGTGTCTCGGGTGTCTCCTCGACCGACTCGGTTGGTGTCTCCCCGGCGATCCAGCCCGCGATGCTCGACTCGGTCGTCTCGACGGCCGCCAGCAGATCGTCCGTCTCGACTGCACTGTCGGTTCGGAGTGCCTGTCGGGCGGCGTTATCGGCGAGCAACGCCAGATCGCTCGCTGCATACCCCTCGGTTTTCGACGTTACTGTCTCCCAGTCGACCGTCCCGACTGGCCGGTCGGCGAGATGTACGTCGAGAATTTCCTGGCGGGCCTTTTCGTCGGGTGGGCCGACCTCGATGCGCTCGTCGAACCGGCCGGAACGCACGATCGCGTCGTCGACCTCGTCGACGAGATTCGTTGCGCCGACAACGACGACATCCTCCTCTGTCACTGTCTCCAGTTCGGTCAACAGCTGGTTGACAAGCTGGCGCTGGCTCGTCGCGCCAGTACTCTGCCGGGCACCAGCGAGTGCGTCGATCTCGTCCAGAAAGACCATGCAGGGCTGGTTCGCCCGCGCGATTTCGAAGAGATCTGCGACGTTCTGGGCTGGTTTCCCCATCCACTTCGAGGTCAGCTCTGCGGGTGTGACCGGCAGAAACGCCCACTCCAGTTCGCCGGCGAGCGCTTCGGTGATGTACGTTTTCCCACAGCCCGGCGGCCCGTGCAGAAGGATACCAGAGGTGCTGTCGAGCCCGTACTCCTCATACCGGCTCTCGTTTTCGACTGGGTCGATCACCGTCTCCTGGAGGCGTGATTTTAGCTCCGCCATTCCGCCAACATCGCCGAAATCACGGTCGACACTCGGCCGCACAAGCGAGCGGGCGCTGAGGTCGACATCATCTGGCTGTGTCAGTGTCTTCCCATCACCGAGTGCCGAGCCGGCCCAGTCGGGCACGCTCGATTCGGCGTCGTCGACGGCTGCCTGCAGATACGTTTCCGTGATCTCCTCGTCGGCACGGAGTGCCCGTCGGGCGGCATCCGACGCGATGTAGGTCAGATCACTGGCGGCGTAGCCTGCAGTTGCCGCTACTGCCTGATCGAGATCTAGCGCTGGGGCTCCCGGCCGCCCTTCCAGATGGATACGGAGAATTTCACGTCGCGCCTCGGCGTCCGGTGGCGGCACCTCGACGCGCTCGTCGAACCGACCAGTGCGCAAGATCGCATCATCGACCTCCTCTAGCAGGTTTGTCGCCCCGAGGACGAGCACATCCTCTGGAATCCCTTCAAGTTCGGTCAGCAGCTGGTTGACCATCCCTCGTTCGCTCGTGTTCGACTGATCAGCTCTGGCGCTAGCAACCGCGTCAATCTCGTCGATGAACAGCACACTGGGACTGTTTGCTCTCGCGATCTCGAACAGCTCCTGAACGTTTTCCGCCGGCTTGCCCATGTATTTGCTTGCGAGATCCGCCGGTGTGACTTCGATGAACGCCCAGTCTAGCTCACCGCTGATCGCTTCTGCGATGTAGGTCTTCCCACAGCCCGGTGGGCCATGCAAGAGCACTCCGGAGACCGGTTCGAGCCCGTACTCCTGGAACTGCGCTGGCTCGCGAACCGGATCGATCACCGACCGGCGGATCGTCTGTATGAGTTCGTCCATCCCGCCGACATCGGCAAACGACCGCTCCGGTGTCGTCTCGACGAGTGTCGCTGCGTCTAGGTCTACGTCCTCCGGCTGCACTGGTGATGCTGTGGCTTCGTCTTCGGTCCCTGGCGATGGCTGCTGTGGTCCACTGGCAGCTGACTCATCAGCAACTGTTCCCGACCCATCAGCGGCCGGCCCTGACCCGTTAGCGGCTGGTTCTGACACAGCGTCGTCCACCGCTGACTGTCGAGGCGTTTCAGCGGCTTCCTCGCTGAGTAGTGCGTCGTGGGCAAACTCCGCAGGTCGTGTTCTGTCTGCGCTCAGAAACGCCGAGAGCCACTCGTGGTGGTTCAACGGTTTGGAGGCATCCTCAAGCGTTCGAACGGCGACGATCCGGTCTCGTTCTGTCGGATGATACAGCTCGGCGAGCCAAAAGGGCAAATACAGCCGTGTCACCGACTCGATGCCCTCGAAGCCGTCGATGTCGAACTCCTCGGGCAAGCCAAACGGCTCGAACAGCCGCGAGCGAACCTCGGACTGAACGGTGTTTGGCTCGTTCAGCGCCCTCGAATCACGGAGTTCGCTGATTCGATTGGTGAGTAGCTGTTCGGGCTGTCTGCTCGACACCTGGAAATCGAACAGCACTGTGGTGCCAAGTCCCTCCTCATCCCGGCCGAAATCGTAGTGATCCAGCGAGGCAAGTGTCGTCTCCGTCACGCTGTCGCGGTACTGCTTGAGCGCGGCGTGGTTGTCGGCCCAGAGCCCGTCGAGCACCGCAACACCGGTTTCCGACGAGGCGTTGGACAACAGCCCAGAGCCGGACTCGTACCGGTATTCGACTCGAAACACTGGGTAGAATATCCGGTGGAGCCTGCTGACCTCACTTTCCGTGCCGACCTGTCCCTGCGCGACCATCTCGAGCGTGTGTGCAATCGGCCCAGGGCCAGGGAGTGGCCTGTCGATCCTGATTCTATCGGGTAGCATGGATCACTCCATTACCCCCTGCTGTTGTCTTTCACTCCGGCTATCAATCATTATCTCTCTGTATCTGTTGCTTAACCAATGATACTATCGGTTCGATAGCAGCCGCTCGAACGGAGTGTTCACAAAGACAGGGATGTTGGAACAGGACAATGAGTCAGCAGGCAACGACGACACTCCGCGCTGACAGGCAGCTCGCGCCGTACGTCGAGGATATTGTCGCCACCTGAAGAGAGTGGTTTCGAAACCGACCAATTGCGATTTGAACTACGAAAAGAAGATGACGAATGGAAGTTATACCAATGATGATCTCTATCATCAAATAGAAAGCTTCTATTGCCGACTTTTACAAATAACTCACCTGTAGATATTTCAAAATAATACTTTTAATATTATATCATATTCTTAGCTATATGCAGAGACGAAAGTATCTTGCAACGGTTGGAGCAGTTGGATCACTAGCATTAGCCGGTTGTGCTGAAGACGATGATGAACCAGAAGTTGTTGACGAAAATGGTAACGATGATGAAGATGACGACGATGTTACCACGGAAGAAACAGAGGAGGAAGCAGAAGAGGAGGAAGCAGAAGAGGAAGCAGTTGTTGGTGATTTAATTGAGTCTGATGATATGCAGTTGGTTGTTGAAGATTTTAATAGAGGAGCAGATTTAGGAGAGTTTGTTGAGCCAGATCCGGGTAATGAATTTGCCAGTGTGCAGGTAGCTCTAAAGAATATCTCAGATGAATTTGTCCGGGTTAGCAATTTACTTCAAACCAGCATACGTGATGATGAAGATTTCAGTTACTCTCAAACCTTCTTTGGTGGAGATGAACCAACATTCAACGACGGAGAATTAGCTCCCGGAGAAGTTGAACGTGGAGCAATTAATTTCGAGATTCCAGAAGATACCAGTGGTCTCAGACTAGTATGGGACTTTGAGGTTGGATTATTTGAAGGTTTGAGTCGGGCAATCATCGACTTAGAAAGAGACACATCAGTTCACTCACTTGAACAGGATCTGCGGGTTGATATTCACAGTGTTGGTACAACAGTTGAATTCGGTGACGTGCAGGTATCTGTAAATGATGTACGGGTCGAAGAAAGTATCGGTCAATTTGCTGAACCAGATCCCGGAAATGAATACGTTATTATTGACATTTCTATTGAAAATAACACTGGGGAAGAAGAAAGGATCTCGACAGGACTACAGATGTTAGTCAAAGATGGGAACGGATTCAGTTATCAAGAAGACTTCACAGCTACCTCCCAATTGAGTCGAGACTTTGATGAAACCAGTCCGATAGGTGACGGCGAGACCCGGCGTGGTGAGGTAGTGTACGAAGTTGCGGAAGGTCTTTCACCTCTATACTGGATATTTGAGTTTAGCCTGTGGACAGATGGGAGCAAGACCTTCTGGGAACTTCGGTAAGAGTTTACCAGCTAATCGATTAGATGTTTCTGCTCTTCGCGCTTGCTCGCCCCGATGTGTTTCCAGTGGAGGATTTCGGTGTCCGCAGAGGGATCGAGATCGTCTGTGACCGAGAGATGACTCGTGGGGAGATACGCAAGCGAGCACGCGAGTAGCAGCCTGTATGCCTCGCTGTATCTCTGGCGGGCCTACGAAGGGTGAAACTGTGGCTTTTGACTGGAAGACACGGAGCCCTTGCAGTTGGGAAAAACGTCGAGGCTGCCTTCGAAGTCACCCTGATAGTCGAGTACTGTGCTCGCATCCACTATCAGGCAGTGAGTATCGGTGAGCCAAACATCATCCCGACAGCGAGGTCGAGAATCTCATCGAAGGGTTCGAAGGCTATGGCGAAGCACACTGAGGCCCAAAGCATTTGGGTAAAATACCGTAGAATTTCTCTTCATGTCGCTGGATTTGGATATCTGGCTCGGCCGTGTTTGTGTAGTTACAAAACGAGTAGCTGGTACTGCAGACAGCAAGAAAGCCCCCGCCTGCACCACTCCCGCGGCTTGTTTCGGTCCTCGGTTTTCGACTTGCAGTGTCTGTTCACGGGAGCGCAGCAGCCAAAGCAAACACTCCCACGACTGCCGCGAACAGTTAAGCCAGTCCGCTCGTTTGCTCGCGTATGGAACAGCTCGATCTCTCGAATGGTTTCGATGTCCACGAGTACCGCCACGGACTCAAACTCATTCAAGAGACACGAGAGACGATGCAGTTGGAGAACCGCTCCGGTGAGTTCGCCTGCCCGGCCTGTGGCAAACGTTTCGAGAAGCTGTTCGTCAGCGAAAAGCGAGTGAACAGCTTTGGCAATCCGGGTACCTCCTTCTGTATCGCCCGAGCCGACGACCAGCTGCTTCTGTTGACTCACTAATTCGGTTGACTGCTAAACGTCAGACTTACCGCTGGCGCTTTCCCAGTAGCCAGTATGACTGTCCCATGTGTCGGCGTCGCCCGCGAGTCGGGCGAGCAGAGCCGGCAGGAACTCGCCGGGTTGGGTCTCGTCGACGACGAGTACGAGATCGTCCACGAGGATGGGACACTGTATATTCCAGTCACTGATCCCGAGGGAGTTCCCGAGGAATACGATCTCCAGTCGAAATCACTCCCCCGCCGGGAGACCCAGACCACACCCGCGGATCTACTCGATTTTACACCCTCTTACGAGCGCCTCGGTGAGGTGATCATCATCGACGAGGATGATCCGGACAGGGCCCGAGCACTGGCCGATGCGCTCGTCGAGTCAGATATCCCCACGAAGACGGTTCTCAATCGTGCGTCGAAAATTCAGGGTGTCGAGCGAGTCCGGGACTGGGAGATCCTTGTCGGCGAGGAAACTGAAGCGATCCACCGCGAGTATGGCTGTGAGTTCGCCCTCGATCTGGCCGCAGTGTACTTCTCGCCACGATTGGCGACAGAACGCCACCGGGTAGCCGAACAGGTGAGCGAGGGCGAGCAGGCGGTCGACATGTTCGCCGGTGTCGGCCCGTTTGCGATCCCCTTCGCGAAACGGGGCGCGACCGTCGTCGGCGTCGATATCAACGAGACGGCGATCGAGTATCTCCAGAAAAACGCAGAGCGAAACGGGGTGGCTGACCGGGTGACAGCCATCCACGGCGACATTTCGGATGTCGCTGGTGAGTACGAGAACTGGGCGGATCGGCTGGTGATGAATCTCCCCCACTCCGCCGACGAGTTTCTTGACAGCGCCGTCAGGCTGGCTGGCGAGGAGTGTGTGTTGCACTTCTACGATATCCAGCACGAGGATGACCTGTTCGGGCCGGGCGAACGCGCAATCCGCGAGGCGGCTGAACCTGACTATAGGGTCACCGTCGAGAACCGCCATACAGTGCGGTCGTACGCACCGCACGAGTACAACGTCGTGCTGGACGTTCGGCTAAAACGGTGATGGAGGGCGGGTGGATTCGCAACGCTTATTGGTCGTATCGCTACTACATTTTGGTGTCCTGCGAGTGATGCGGGGCGAGTGAGAACGAGCGCCGGTGTAGCTCAGACTGGCAGAGCGATTCCTTCGTAAGGAATAGGCCGAGGGTTCAAATCCCTCCACCGGCTTTCTACTGCGAACGCACGTGAGCAGTGAAAGCCAGATGTGAGGGATTTGAATCAGGGAGGAGCTTGCTCCGACCGTGGTTCACAATTCCCTCCACCGGCTTGCTTCTGCGACGAACAAATGTGAGAACGAAGAGCCGAGCGTGTGGGATTTGAACGAGAGAAGATGCAGCGCGACCAGCGGGAGCGACCGTCTTCGCGTGGTTCACAATCCCCTCCACCGGTTTTCAGCCGTCTACACCTTCGGAATGATTGTATAGTTTCGTCACCGATGGGTCTGCGCTGTCGGGCTGATTTGAGTTAGCTGTACCGCCCAGACTCACAATTATTATATGCTTCGGTCAAAATTTGCTCTAACTCAAATATTGAAGAAGATATTTGAGTTAGGGTAATCTCCAACAACCTAACTCAAATGCCGGACGAACAGCTACCGGAGTCCGCGCCGGGAAAGTACGTTCCCTACGGTTGGAAACCCTACTATCTGCCAGACGAACTCCCACCCGTCACCGAGATCGAACTCGAACAGGAGTTTCAGCAGACGCTTCAGGACACAATCTACAATCTCGGACAACTCAACGGGATTAGCACGGAGACGACTGTCAGCCCAATCGTTTACACTTCGCTCGTCAGGCGCGAAGCGGTCGAATCGGTGTTGGTGGAGGGAGCGGATCTCGAATTCGAGGATATGTTTCGGCCGGGAAAAATCAGCTCACAATCGACGATAACCAAGGATATTCAGGAGGCGATCAACTACGAGCGGGCGATTCAGGAGGGAGCCAAACACGTCTCAGAGACCGGAGAGATCACGCTGGAGTTGCTGAAGGATCTCCACAAAAAGCTGCTCAACGGTGTCAGAGACGAGGGAGAACGCCTCGGACAGTTTCGGACAAAGCCTGTCCATATCCCACCACCAGCGGCCCACAAGTCGCCGTTTATCCCGCCTGGGCCGGAGAAGGTCCGACCGTTGATGCAGAATCTGGAACGATATATCGACCGCGGCGGCCCGTATCACGATCTCATCGATCTGGGAATCGTCCACTACCAGTTCGAGACAGTGCATCCATTCGGAGACGGTAACGGCAGACTTGGACGGGTGCTCATCACCCTCCAGCTAATCAAGCAGGGGTATCTCTCGAAACCGTTCCTCTATCCGAGCGCGTACTTCAACGAGCACAAAATCGAGTACGTCACCAGAATGCGAGCGGTCAGCGAGGAGGGTGCGTGGGAGCCGTGGCTCCAGTTTTTCGTCGAGGGAATCCGAAAGCAGGCCGCCGATGCCGTGACCCGAACGGAGCGATTGCGGGCTGTGCGCCGAGAATACGAGCAGCGTTACGGTGACGAGAAGACCGCGAGCGACAGGCTGGCGATGCGGTTGTTCCAGCAGCCCTATGTGACCACGAATGATGTCGAGGAGTTACTGGATGTCTCCCGACAGACCGCACGGAACGCGCTGATTGAGCTAGAAGCGGAAGGTGTGCTGGAGGAGACAACCGGCAAGCAACGATATCAGGAGTTCCGGGCCGTCGATATCTTTGATATTCTGACTGAATCCTTCGGGCACTGACCGCACTGGCAGATTGCGTTGTCGCAGGTACCTGAGTTTGCAGAACCGAGCCGTGACAGCACAGAACCACGATACGCAACCTGTCGATAGGTTCACCAGCGACCACCCCCTAACACGCTCAACCAGCGATGCTGTTCCCAACACACGTGATCGCGGGATACGTGCTGGGATACGGACTCCGGCTCCCGGCAATTCCGGCAGCCCTCGGTGCTGCACTCCCAGATCTGATCGACAAGCCACTTGCTATGCTCGGTGTCGTCGGGATTCACCACTCGATCGGCCACTCCGCACTCACCCTTCTGGCGTTGCTTCCGGTCGCCTTGCTCGGTCGTGGCTGGCTCGCAGCCTGGATTGGCTGGGCGTCCCATCTCGTTCTCGATGTCGTCCACGTGGCCGTCAACGGCCGCCCGGAAGACGCCGTCTTCGTGCTGTGGCCCGTCGTCGTCCGGGAGTCCTCGCTCGGGCTCGGTCCACTCGAGTTTTTCTTCCATTATCTCTGGACGCCTGCTTTTTTCCTCGAACTCCCGATCTGGCTCGCCTTTGGCTACGTCGTCTGGCAACAGTACAGCGATGGCGAATCGGGAACGTGAGGGGGCGGCGTGTCTCCGTCTATCACCCTTCGACTGGAACGTAGATTCCCTCCTGCTCGATCGTCGCCTCGACAGTATCGTCACCAACATCGACATCCTCGACGATCTCCCAGTCGGAGCCATCGTAGCGGCGGAGGCCGTCTGCCTCGTCGGATCCAGTATCGAAGTCCACATCGAGTGTCGTCGAAACTCGTGTCAGCACCTCGAATCCGTCCGCGACCGGGGTCGCGTCTTCGGGAAGTGATGGGAGTTCGGACTGCTCGATAGTATCGAGTGCGTTCAGGCTGGTGTCGCCGTCGGTCACAGTCGTCGACTCGCCGACGGCGAAATCGGTCGCCGTCAGTGCAACCGTTGGTGCGTCCTCGGGATCACCTGGCTCGATCACACCGAGCTGGTTCCCGTCGTTGCTCCGGATCGTCGTCTCATCGAGAGTGAGGGTCAGGAACATATGCGAGAGGCCGTTCCCGCCGTTTTCCTCGATTGTAGTATCCGAAACCGTCGCTGTCCCGTCACCGATGACCACACCGTCGTCGGCGTTGTCCCGGATCGACGACTCAGCGATCTCGACTGTCGTATCGGACGCTGACACACCAGTCCCGTTCTCTCGAAGTGTGCTCTCCTCGATTTCGAGCGTGTTGAATCCGGCCGAACGCACTCCCTGTTCGGTACACGATTCGATTGTAACGTCGCTCAGCTGCACCGCCGCATCGCTTTGTCCAACTCCCAGATCGACCCCACGCTCGCACTCTTCGATCACGGTATCCTCGATCTCGACCAGATCGTCTGCTGCGACCGAGACACCGCGGTCGAACCCAGTGAGTTCGATATCGCGGATCGTCACACCGTCGGCATCCGACTCGTCGACGGCGTCGGTCTCGATGCCAACAGTTTCGTCACCGGAGAGACCGCTTCCATCGATCGCGTAGCCGTTCCCCTCGATTGTCACGTCGTCGGCCAGAATCTCTATGCAGGCATCGCCGTCTCCCGGTTCGAGATCGGAGGCCAGTTCGTAGGTTCCTGGCTCCGTGATCGCCGTACACTCATCGATCTGGTCGTCGTCTTCTTCGCCGCTGCTCTCGATTGGGTCGAACCAGCACTGCTTGAAGTTGCCGTCCCAGTGATCCTCCATCGCCGCCTGAACACAGGATGTTTCCTGACAGGCATCAGCAGCAGCCTCCTCGTCGATGTTGTCGTTCAACAGCACACACCGCGGTCGACTGAACTGCCCGTCCCCCTCGACGTGGCGGTTGTACGGTAGGACACCCAGAACTGTCTCCGAACCTGCATCGTATGGGACAACTGGATGATCGCCGTAATGATCCGGGAACGTCGCGGTGCTGTTCTCGGTAAACTCGACGAGTCGGCACTCGGGGCCGTTGTCAGTCTCGACGACGACGTGCGTGACAAGCGGCGGGTTGTAGTGGAGATCGTCGCCAACGATAAGCCACACTTCGTTTTCGCTCCGGAACTCCACGTCGAACCGATCCCAGGCGAGTGCTGTCCCGCTGAAGGCACCGACGCCAACGCCAGCGACTGCTGCTCCAGCGGCGGTCGATAACAGCTTCCGGCGGTTAATCTGTGGCTGGCCTCGGTTTTGCTCATCTTCGCCTACAGGCATATTCCGGATTTTATCAGATTTATACTTCGTTATATCCAAGCTATGAGCTGTTATGCTTCGAAATATCTACTATCGAGTAATAGAGCAAAGTAAAAACTGAGTTAGTATGATGTACGTGTAACTATTTATCTAAAACTGGTTGATAGCTGTGAGTATCACGTTGCAAGTAGCCGTGTGCTACCACACACGCTGATCGGCTTGGGTTCGGTTCTCAGACAGGGTGAGAAAAACAGCAAAAAGATCCTGTGTACCTGTGGCTGGCGAGTATACAGAAGTTAACTCGTATCTTCCTCGGCGAAGGTTAGTAGCCAGTTCTCCGCTGCGGTCACGTCGATTCCTCTCGATCCGGTCGCGTGGACGACATGATTCGTCCTGTCAGTGACGAATGCGAGCGGGAAGCTGTTGTCCGCGTGAAAGCCGAACCGACGAAGGACAGCATCCGGCAACACTGGTGGTGCAGCGAACAGATCTGTCTCCGAGTGATCTGTGAGAATCCGATCAAGCAGCGCCACCAGCGCGTCTTCCGGTGGCGACAGAAGCGGCACGACATCGGTGAGTTTCGTCGTCGTGTGCCCGGCTGCACGCGACTGTCCGACGACAATCCCGGCCACAGGCTCGCCGTCCTCAATGGCAAGATACGTACTGTAGCTGTGATCCGGGTTCCCGAAGCGCCACTCGTAGAACTGCTCGTCACGAACCGCGTGGATCCCTGCCGGCACAGACTCCCGGTACAGATCCGCGAGTACGCTTTCGGGAGTATTTTTTCGTCGCTTGACTGTCACCGACGACGGTGGGGAGCGGCGCCGATCACGGAGCCGGTAGTAACCCCGGACGAACGGCGTGGCAAGCGAACTCCCGAGTTGGATCGTCCGTCGGTCGGTTTGCGCTCTCGCGAGACTCGCGGGATCTTCCACTCTGTAGTAAGTCGACCGCTCCGGCAGCTGTTCCCAGCCAAACTTCCGATAGCCAGCAAGTGCACGGTCGTTTGGAAACGTAAAACACAACCAGTCATCCCCATACTGATCGAGCGCGACCTCGCTCATCCGGGTAAACAGACCCTGTCGCCGGTGATCGGGATGGACGACGAGATCCCCTGCTTGGAGCGCGATCTCGCGGTCGCCGCCGATCGAAACAGGGAGTGCAAACAGTGGTCGTGCACCGACGAGTTCACCGCCGGCAGTGGCGACGATCATCGGAACATGGTCGGTGTAGGGATTCTCGGTGTACTTCCAGTCGAACCACCCCTCGTCTGCTGGTTCGTCCATCACAAGCGAGAATAGCGAGAGAAACCCCTCCCTATCCCCCGGT
>SL_4KL_010_BRINEDRAFT_10000457_pt1 | contig 20886 bp, 26 predicted proteins | sample SodLak_010_BRINE_2_FD_10664 | JGI IMG/M metagenome (IMG submission 10664) | reverse complement strand
CACAAGTCAAAGACCGATCATAAAACAGCTGTTTTCAAACTCGCGAAGGGTATCACGTCCTCGATGCAGGAAGCCGAGGCCGAAGCCGAGCCGTTGGCACCCAACGCAGACTAATACACTTCAAACAGTGTTATACAGCCTTTAGAAGCCGCGAGTCACGGCTCTATTCTACGGTTATTTGTGCTGGAGAGTGCGTCACAGAAACTCGCAATACTCGCCGTATTTAGCGCGATTGGCTGATGACCGCAAACAGATAGACCGTAATCGCAACCAGAATAATCATCGCGCCCGTGGCGATATTCCAGACATAGGACAGAAAAATCCCGCCAAAGATCGCGATCTGGCCGACACCAACCGAGAGAATCATTCCGCGGTTGAAACTCGAGGTGAGCTGCATCGNCGCCGCAACCGGAATCACGAGCATCCCGGCGACCAAAATCGCACCCAGAATCTGCATGGCGGCGACGACGACGAGCGCGGTCAGCACAATCAACAGTGTATCGTAGAACCAGACGTTGATCCGGGCGAGTCGGGCAGCCTCCCGGTCGAACGTAATAAACAGCAGCTGTTTGTGCGTTAACCCGACAGTCAGCCCAACGAGTAGTGTCAATGCGACCATGAGCTGGACGTTCTCGAAGGGGACAAAAAGAATATCTCCAAACAGATAGCTTTCGACGGCCGCACCGAAGACGACGCCGTAGGAAATAATGGCGATACCGACCGCAAAGCCGCCGGTGAGCATGATCGCAATCGGCACGTCGGCGTAGCCGTCGGTTTTGATTGCAATATACTGCATCCCCAGCGCGCTGATTGCGGCGGCAACAAGTGCGAACACCAGCGGATAGTCGAGACTCGGGACGGCCGCACCAATGAACAGGCCGATGGCGACGCCGCCGAACGCCGTATGTGCGAGTGCTTCACCGATCAGGGCCATCTGTCGGTTGACGAGATACGCACCCACAATCGGTGCGGTAATCCCGATCAGCGCACCAGCGGTAAAGCCCCGCTGGAGGAAGTTACTGCAGACGATCCACGTATCGACTGTCGAGCAAGTCGTGTCCCAAAATAACCCATAGAGCGGTGGAAACCCCCAGACGATAAACGCCACAAAGCCGGCCAGCGTCAGTGGGAGGCCGAGTCCCAACAGGGCGCGTTGTCGACTAAGCGAGGGCGTGTCGACGGCCACGCTAATCACCGCCTACAAGTTGTCCCGACCGGAGACCATGGGCCGAACTAAAGACTCGTTCGACCGCGCCGCTTTCGAGGAACTGCCGCGTCTCGCAGTGTTCGTACAGTTCGCAGTCGAGACAGGCCATCATGTTGGCGTGTTGGGTGACAACACCGATGTCGTGTTCGATCAGGATGATCGTTATTCCGTCGTCGTTGAGCTCGCCCAGCAGCTCATAGAACGCCTCAACCGAGTCTGCATCGACGCCAACCGTCGGCTCGTCAAGCGCGAGCAGGCTGGCCTCGCTGGCGAGCGCGCGGGCGATATAGACGCGCTGTTTTTGCCCGCCCGAGAGCCGGCTGATCTTGCGGTTGGCAAGCTCGGTGATGCCGACAGTTTCGAGTGCGTCGTCGACAATTTTCGTATCGGTACTGGTCAGTGGCATGAGCCCCGCATGGGCGTACCGACCCATGCGGACGACCTCTCGAACAGTGACGGGCATCATGGCGTCGGCCTCGCTGGACTGCTGGGAGACGTACGCCAGCCGAGTACCCTCTTTGAACTTGTCTGCGCGGGTGCCAAACAGTTCGATACGCCCCGAGTCGGGCCGTTTGAGCCCGAGCATGAGTTTGAGGAGCGTCGTTTTGCCAGACCCGTTCGGGCCAATCAGTCCGAGGAAGTCACCCTCATCGACGGTCAGTGAAATGTCTCTAAGCACTGGCTGCTCGTCGTACGCATATGAAACGTTTTCAACAGAGATTGCGTGTGTCATTCGATCATCAATGGTATGGAAATCTGCGGTTGGCTGGTTCTTGGTGCCCGGATACAAAGGCTCTGTTCTATTCGGCGCGGAGCGCAGTCTCGACAGAGGGAAGGTTGAGATTGCGGAAATGCTCGATATAACCCCAGTCGGGCTCCATCTGTACCGAGTCATCGATGGCCGGAGCGCCATCGATCTGGGTTTCGACCGGTGACAGCGGCAGGATCTCCGCGCCAGTATCGGCAGCGAGCGTGTTGGCGAGCGTTGCTGGTTCACCAACGTCGTAGAGGATGTGGCCGATATCGAACTCATCAATCAGCCCTTCGATCTCTTCGACATCGCGCGGGGAGGCCGCATCGTCCGGTGAGGTGCCGACTGGCGAGTGGATATCGAGGCCATAGCGGCGGTTCCACCACTGAAACGAATCGTGTGTCCCGACGACGAGTTCGCTGATCTCACCGCGGTCAACGATCGCCTGAAAGTCGTCATTGAGCTCCTGTAACTCCTCGTTGAAGCCGGCGGCGTTGTCCACGTATTCGGCTTCATGTTCGGGATCGAGTTCGGCGAGTCCTGCGGCGATGTTGTCGACGCCCTGCTGGCAGGTGATCGGGTCCATCCACCAGTGTTCATCGTTGTCCTCAGCGGGGCTGTCGAAGAACTCGATTCCTTCGGAGGCCTCAATGACGAGGGTTTCGCCGTCGGCTTCGAGACTGTCGGCGGCGTCGTCCTGCCAGCTCGAAAAGTCACGGAGATAGACGAAGCCATCAGCGGTATCGAGATCCTCGACCGTGCTCGCATCGGGGCTCCAGTCGTGACCGTGTTGGCCAACCGGGACGAGATCGATGGCGTTCATGCGGTCACCGGCGACTTGGCGGACGAAGTCCCAGACGGCGGGCATCGTCGCAAAGATCGATAGCCCGGCGTCGGGGTTGCTCCGGTTACCGCCAATCTGTTGTGGGTCTCCGCCAAGACAGCCGGCGAAGCCAGCGGCGGCGAGCGTCCCTGTGCTGATCGCAAACTTGCGGCGAGAGAGTTGATGCGAGCGGTTCACATTTTGTGGGCCCTGCGTCATTACCCTCCTATTAGTAAGAACAGCATATTAAGTTTGGGTCTTAGAATAATTAGATTAGACAAGTCTAAATATGCGCCCGCGTTCACTGATGCTGATGCTCATCCTCGTGAGTCGATGTCGCGGCGAGTCGGTCGGCAATATCTCTTCCAACGGTTCGGGGGTCGGCTTCGACAATCTCGAGAAGGTCGCCGACGGCAATTTCACCAGGCGTCAGGACCGACGCACAAATGCCACCCCGTTGCTCACCCAGCGCACGGGCGACGCCATCCTCGTCGGCAACGCGCTCAACGTGGGCACAGGGTGGTCGCGGTCGCGTCCCCCGGAGCTCCGCGCCGCCGATGCTGAAAGTCGTCTCAAGCAGTTCGTATACCGAGATGCCACGGGTCACGATATTGCGACGATGACGACCGTCCCAGAGGTCGATCCCGTAATCTGACTCGATTGTATCGAGTGCTTCGGCCTCAACGAGCGTCACCTCACAGACATCATAGGGTGCGTAGTGGCCCGTCCCACGAAGATAGCGGTCATCGACGACACCGCCTTCGACCACCTCAATGGTGTCGTGGGCGACCATTGGCTCACCGTCCGCGGGTGCCGTAAAGAGTTGGACTACTGCAGTCATACTCGGCTGTAGGGCTCACAGCCGCCTAAACCGTGTGGCGACTAAAGCCGGAGTACGCAGAAATTGTTACCGATCGTGACCCATTCATCAGTCGACAAAAGTGCTATCCGAGAGGGCCGTGTCGGTTCGATAATGACTACCGTCACCGTCTGGAACGAGTTCCGACACGAACAGGAAAGCGACGTCGTCGCCGAGATCTACCCTGATGGCATTCACGCAGTCATCGCCGACGTGCTCGAACGCGCAGGCTTCGAGACGCAGACCGCAACGCTCGACGAACCCGAACACGGGCTGACCGAGGCTGTTCTCGACGAAACCGACGTCCTGACCTGGTGGGGTCACGCCGCTCACGACGAGGTCGAAGACGAAATCGTCGATCGGGTTCACGAGCGCGTCCTCGACGGGATGGGGCTACTCGTATTGCACTCAGGACATTACTCAAAGATTTTCAAACAGCTCATGGGCACTACGTGTTCGCTCAAATGGCGCGAAGCCGCCGAAACCGAGCGGCTCTGGGTCCTCGAACCCGGCCATCCAATCGCCGACGGAATTGGCGAATACATTGAGGTCGACGAAGCCGAAATGTACGGTGAACGGTTCGATATTCCGGCCCCCGACACGCTCGTCTTCAACTCCTGGTTCGAAGGTGGCGAGGTCTTCCGCTCGGGCTGTTGTTATCACCGTGGCAACGGTCGCGTTTTTTATTTCCGACCGGGCCACGAAACGTATCCTGTCTACCACAACGAAGATGTTCAGCAGGTCTTGGTCAACGCCGTCAATTGGGTGGCTCCCGGTGATGGGCCAACACCACAGTTCGGTAATGCCGACCCGATCGAGGAGATTGATCTAAGCGACGATCGGACGGTTCACTGACCGGCGACAGTGTGCCAGCACCGGTCACTGAGAGTTTCGACATAGCTACTCAGCGTGCCAGCTAAGTGTCTGGCTGCCCTAAACTGACTAATGAGTGCGTCTACCGACGATTCGAGTGCACAAGCCGGAGTGACGTTGATGTTCGCCCTTGGTGGATTCGCCTTGCTGGTGTTTTTGCTCGGAATCGGCGTAATTTATTATCTGAGTTATTTGTAATAGGCGAGCGGCTGACGCCTGTTCAGCATCTCCTACGCTGGCCCGTAGGGTGGGTGCTACTCCGGCCCGTAGGTTTTACCCTCGCGCGTATCGGCGTTCTTTCGCCGAATAGCTGCTGAGGCGACGGCCGCATCGTAGCCGAAAAAGACGTCTTTGGCATACACGTCTGCGACCTCGGCTGCCTGAATGAGGTTGTCGACATCGACATCAACCGCATACAGTTCGATTGAAAACGGCGTTTCGGGGTCGCGTCCGTCAAGTTCGTAGTCCCCACCGAGCGCACTCCGAAACCCGCGGGCAATCGATTCGAGCCAGTAGGTCGTCCCGTAATCGAGATCATAAAGCGGGACGACGAACTCATCGACATACTCACTGAGTGCCGTCAGATCGAGTCCAGCTCGGCTGGCGAGGTGGCCCGGATACGGATCCGGATAGAGCGTCAGATAGGTACGACCGGGGATCCGCTTGCTGGCTTCGGCGACGAAATCGGTGATAACAGACGTACGCCAAGAGGCAAACTCGTCGAAATCGCTGTCGGCAAACCGCTGTTCGCACCGCTCGCAGTGACAGTAGCCTTCTCGTGGAAACCCGACGTCGTCAAGCCGGACGGCTTCGTTTTTCGCCGCACAGTCCTCGATGATTTCGAGTAGTCCGGCGCGGTAGCGATCGTGTGTCGGGCAAATGTATGCCCAATCGAAGTATTTTCGATCACGGGTTGCCTGTCTGCCCGCCGAATCGACCGGAATGAGTTCGGGACTGTCGCTCGCGGCGGCGTTGTCACCGAAACACGAAACCATGTTGACCGCGTTCTCAATCGGCTCGGCTGGCCGACCCGAGACGTCTTTGACTTCATAGAAACTCAGGTCGAACTCCGGCCAGTCGACCTCCGGCACGTTGCGGGTGACGACCCCATACATACCCGAGGTTTCGGGTCGACATTGGGTAAGTCGTTCGTTCCAGCGAGCAGCGATTTAGCGACAAAGTGGCAGTGGCTCAACAACGAAAATAACGGAAAAACGGGAGACTGTGGGTAGTCGCCGACGGAGACTAATGACTCGTCGACAGTGCTTGGTTACTCGTCGACGGTGACTTCGACCGGTTCAGTGTCGCCCGAAAAGAGGACGTACGCCAATACGACAACCACGAGGACAACGATAACTTTCGCTTTGGTGGACATACGAGAGAAAACGAACGGACGGGTTATATTTCTTTCCTGCAGCGTCCCCCAGCGGACGGTTGGGATTACTGGTCAGGTGCGATGTGATCGGCCAGCGAGTCACGGATGATCGTCCCGCAGTACGCACACCGAACGCCTTCGTCGACGACGGTAAATTTCGTTTCAACGGGCTCGTTGCCGTTGGTGATACAGTTGCGGTTCGGACACGAAAGTAGCCCAACAACGGTTTCGGGCCGGTCAACACGGTTCTTGGCGACAACCGCAAAATCACGGATAATGTTGATCGAAGCCTCCGGGGCGATCAGGGAAATGACATCGACTTCCGACTGGCTCAACTCCCTGTCTTCGACCTTGACGACATCTTTGCGGCCCAGCCGGTCGCTGGGGACATTCATCCCGATCGAGACGCCGAGGCCCTCCGAGCCATCGATGCCGAGAATCGACAGCACGTTAAGCGCCTGTCCGCCGGTAACGTGGTCGATAACCGTCCCGTTGCGAATCTTCGAGACGCGGAGTTCATGATCACTCATCGGCTTGCCTCCTGTTCGCTGAGTAAAAAGTCAAGCAGCGCCATTCGGACCGGAATCCCGTTGTGTGCCTGCTCGAAGTAGTTTGCATGAGGGGTCGAATCGACGGCCGGATCGATTTCGTCGACGCGCGGAAGCGGATGCATAATCGAGAGGCCCTCTTTGGCCTCAGCAAGCGTTTCGGCATCGATCTGATACTCGCCAGCGATCTGTTTGTACTCGTTTTCGTCGGGGAAGCGCTCGCGCTGGATTCGCGTCACGTAGAGGACGTCGAGATCAGGAAGCACACTGTCGAGATCAGTGTGTTCACGGACCTGTGCGCCGGCCTGATGGAGGTCGAACCGGACGTTTCGCGGCAGTCGGAGGCTTTCGGGGCTGATGAAATGTTGCCGGACGTCGAAATTCGTCAGCGCGTCGGCCAGCGAGTGGACCGTCCGGCCGTATTTCAGATCGCCCATGATGCCAATCGAAAGGTCATCGAGCCCGACGTTTTCACGGATCGTATAGAGATCGAGCAGTGTCTGACTGGGGTGTTGGCCTGCACCATCACCGGCGTTGATGACTGGAACGTCGACGAATTCGGCGGCCATCTTCGCCGCGCCTTCGCTTGGATGGCGCAAGACGATGGCGTCGGCGTAACCCTCAACGACGCGGACGGTATCGGCGAGACTTTCGCCCTTTTTAACCGACGAGGATTCAACGGTACCCATGTCGGTTGTGGTTCCGCCAAGCCGTTTCATGGCGGTATCGAAGCTCATTTTCGTGCGTGTGCTCGGTTCGAAAAAGCAGAGTGCGAGAACGGATCGGTCGTACCGCTCGCCCCATTTCGCCTGGTCGGCGTCGATCTCGGCCGCCCGGTCGAGCACCGCCTCGATGTCGGCCCGCGAAAGCTGGGTCGCGGTGATGAGGTGGTCCTGACGCATTAGTGAAAGGGGGTTCGCCAACACTATTGAATCCCGCGGGTTGGGATGGAATTCACCACCCGACCGACACAGACCACGGACTTTTGTCAGCTGACTCCCACATATGGATATGGCACATGTTGACACTGATGTTCTGCTGCCGAATGACCATGTTAAACAGGCCGTCTTGGCAGGAAAAATGACCCAGATCACCCGCGGAAAAGCCTATGTTGAGGAGGGCGATACGTTCGAGATTGGCGATCAGACCTTCGAAGTCGTCGCCGTCGAAGAAATGAAACTCGGCGAGATGACTGACACCGACGCCCAGCGCGAAGGATCTGCTGATCTCGACGCCTACAAAAAACGAATGGTCCGCGTCCACGGCGGGAATTTCGAGTGGGATGACGATTCTGCGGTGGTCAAACACCTGTTTGAAGCACAGTAAGCCTCACAGAAACGACGCTAGTCGTCGCCGGCAGCCGCCGCATCGTCCGCACCCGCTGGGCTTGCCGCGTCGTCTTCGATACTCGGTGGGTAGACACCGCGTTTGAGTTTGAGATCCGACTGCGCACGAGCCATGCAGGTCAGCGCATAGTTTTCGCGTTCTTTTTCCGTAAAGCCGCGGGCGGCGGGCTGGGCGACCTCTCCTTCGAGGATTTCGGCCGAACAGGCCAGACACATGCCGACGCGACAAGAGTACTCCTGGGCGATTCCTTCTTCGAGACAGGCCTTCAGAATCGTCTGCTTGTCGGAAACCGTGATCGTCTCCCCAGTGCCAACAAATTCGACAGTGTACTCGGTCATATCGTTGCAGTTCGGTAACGTTACTCTAAACACTTGTTATCGGTTCTGTCGTCGCCAATTCGACGAATTGCTATCAGTCGGTCGATCCGCCGGAAATTCCGGAACGACTAACCCGCAACCGAACCCCATACCGACCAATGAGCATGAAGGCAACTGCACGGGCCCACCCGATTCAGGGACTTGTCAAGTATCACGGCATGCGCGACTCCTGAGCTTCGACTTCCATACCACGACTCGATCAGTGTCTGTACCGCCCCGACGAACACGACGACAACCGTCGAATGGCTCACCGATGTTGACGCCGAAGGCGGCACGCAGGATACATACATAATCGGCGGAGAAGAAGTCGACGGCCGGGCGGCCGAACGGATTTCGATGGTTGTCGATCACGTCCGCGAACTGGCGGATTTCGACAACGCAGTGCACTTCGAGAGCAAGAACTCCTTCCCCTCGAACATTGGCTTTGGCTCGTCGTCTTCGGGGTTTGCTGCTGCCGCGCTCGCACTCGTTGAAGCCGCTGGACTCGACATGACGCTGCCGGAAGTCTCGACAGTCGCCCGTCGCGGGTCGTCGTCGGCCGCCCGCGCCGTCACGGGAGCGTTTTCGCACCTCTACGCTGGGATGAACGACGAGGACTGTCGATCCTATCGAATCGAATCCGGTCTCGAAGACGACCTGAAAATCGTTGCCGCCCACGTTCCCTCGTACAAGGAAACCGAGGCTGCCCACAAGGAGGCCGCCGAGAGCCACATGTTTCAGGCACGAATGGCCCACATCCCGACACAGATCGCCGACATGCGCGATGGGCTCCGGCGAGCAGACTTCGAGGACGTGTTCGAACTCGCCGAACACGACTCGCTGTCGCTGACTGCAGCGACAATGACCGGTCCGGCGGGCTGGGTCTACTGGCAGCCAGAGACGATTGCGGTGTTCAACGCGGTTCGGGAGTTGCGCGAAGAAGGCGTCGAGGTCTACTTCTCGACGGACACGGGCGCAAGTGTCTACGTAAACACCCACGAGGAGTATGTTGAAGAGGTCGAATCCCGGATTGCTGCAATCGGAATCGACACCGATGTCTGGGAGGTTGGCGGCCCTGCACACGTTCTCGAAGAGAGCGACGCGCTGTTTTAATTCCTGTTTCAGCTTTTGAGTGTCTATTTGACGCGTTCGCTGCGTGTTGTTGAGGAGCGCTGTTCTTGTTTGAGTATTATCACTGTCCTTGTTTGAGCCTTATCCGCGTGAAACCGATGGGGTTGCTGAGACAATCACAACATTTACAATCCAAATTTCAGTAAAGAAAGTATACTTGTATGAATACGTCTAACGAAACAGTCGCAGACCGGATCGAAGCCGCACGCGGTACTGTCGGCGTGGTGCAGGCGGCGACGATAATCACGTTCGCTGCAGCGATCACGTTCACGCTGATTTTTCTGCAGGATCCGGTTGCACACGACTCGATGCACAACTTCAGACACGCCGCTGGAATCACCTGCCACTAACCGATGATTGACGCCTATCTCAAACGCGGTGTGCTCGCCGGGACTGTCGCCGGTATCGGCTACGGCCTGTTCATGGCCTTCGTCGCCAACCCGCTCAGCGAGTATCTCCATGGACTACAACACGATGGCGGCCACGGACATGATCACGGCCACGACGGCGCTCACGGTCATGACCACAGCCACGTAGACGGGGGCGCACACGTGGTCTCGGAGGCGACAAACGCCATTGTGAGTGTTGCCAGCGGCCTCCTCTGGGCGATTTTTCTTGGTGGCATGTTTGCATTGTCGCTGTATTTCCTCGAACCAGCACTCCCCGGTGGCGATACTGTCCGGACGTATCTGCTTGCCGGCGCTGGCTTTCTGTCTGTCTCGGTAACGCCGTGGTTAGTTCTGCCACCGGCGACACCCGGGGCTGAACAACTCTATGGGATTGAACCGCGACTGGCGATCTATTCGGGGCTTGTCGTCCTCGGCATCGGTATTTCGGCAACCGCGGTTGTCAGCTACAAACGTGTCGCTGTCCGGCGTCACCGGCTTGGACTGCTCGCCGCGGCGATCCCGATTGTCTCGGCGCTCATTGTTATTCCCCTGTTGACACCGACAGTCGTCTCACACCCAGGCCTCCCTGCAGATCTCGTTTCGGCATACCAAGCGATGGTCGTCCTCAGTCAGGCTGCGGTCTGGGCGCTTATCGCTGGGACATACAACTGGCAGACACGACGGGCATCCGTCTCGTCGGTCACAGCCGACGGTCTGACCAACACTCAGTCGGAAACAACATGAAACCCCGAACCGACGACCACCGCGAGCGACTCGATTCGCATGTCTTCGTCTGTACGAACAGCCGCGACTCCGAGTACGCCTGTTGTGCCGATGCCGGAGCCGACGAGACACTCGATGCAGTCAAAGACTGGCTCCGCGAGCGCGACGCGTTCTGGTCGTCAGTCTCGGTAACAGAAACCGGCTGTCTCGGGCTCTGCAGTGAGGGTGGCACGGCGATTTCGATTCAGCCGCGAAATACCTGGTACTCGGATGTACAACCTGGTGACGTGCCTGCACTGCTCGAATCGGCGTTCGGGCCTGACGCTGGCCGAGTCAGTCTCGATACTGACAGCGAGCAGAGTGATCCTGATGCAGGTATGGCCACACCGTCAGACCACTGAGTCGCCTGCCGACCCGACGCGGTGACGACACCTTCTTTCGGCTGACGGTTCTACCACAGACATGCACGTTGTCGTCTTGGGTGCTGGCTACGCTGGCGTCACCCTCACCCGCAAACTCGAACAGTCACTTCCCGCCGAGGCGACGCTCACGCTCGTCGATGAATCCGAACAGCATCTCGTCCAACACGAAGTCCACCGCGTAATTCGACGGCCCTCAATTACCGACTCGATTCAGGTCCCGCTTGACTCGCTTTTCGACCGCGCCGAGGTGATCACCGCCCGCATCGAGCACGTCGATACCGACGCCAACCGAGTGACACTCGATTCCGGTGAGGAACTGGATTACGATTACGGGGCGCTCTGTCTCGGGGCTGAAACGGCCTATTATGACCTTCCGGGCATCGAGGAGTACGGCCTGACACTCAAATCGGTCGCCGACGCCAAAGCAGTTCGCGAACACGCGCTTTCGGTGATCGAATCGGGCGAAACCACACGGTTCGTTGTCGGCGGCGCGGGCCTCTCGGGTGTCCAAGTCGCCGGCGAGCTCGCAACCCTCGCAGTGGAAAAAGATGCAGCCGACCGGATTGATGTGCTCGTTCTCGAACAGCTCGATTCGGTGGCTCCGGCGTTTCCCGAGGCCTTTCAACAGACACTCGCCGACGAGTTGGCTGCGCGTGATATCGAGATCAGAACCGACACGAGCGTGGTCAAGGCGACCGAATCGACTATCGAAACCGAGTCGTCGGGGACGGCCGAGTCAGTCGATTACGATCAGTTCGTCTGGACTGGCGGTATCGGTGGGTCAGCGGCGATGGCCGGCGACCGTCCCATCGTCCGCAACGACCTCCGACTCACGCATACGACGTTCGCCCTCGGTGATGCGGCTCGCGTTATCGACGCCAACGGCGAGCCGGTTCCCGCCAGCGCCTCAGCCGCAATCCGGGCGGCCAAACCGGCAGCTGAAAACATCACGAAACTCGTCGACTGGGAGCGGGCCGGGATGGAGGGCTTTGAGCCACGACTGACGCCCTTCCGGTTCGACGCGCCGGGTTGGATCGTCTCGGTCGGTGATGGCGCGGTCGCACAGGTCGGCCCGAAAGTCGTGACCGGTGCGGCGGCAAAAGGGCTCAAAGCCAGCGTTGGTGCGGGCTACCTGAGTTCGATCCGAGCGGTTCGGAAGGCGACCGAACTGGTCGGCGAAGAGCTCGACGCGTAAGCCGGCTCACTGGGCCGCACCACATTTTCGCTCTCGGCGACCCAATCGGCGAGAAGGCTTAGGTAGCAGTTCGTGGTAGCACGGTACCACTATGAGACGTGAACAGACCACCGAGGAGACGACCACACGGCGTGTACGAGACCATGACCGCAGGGGGACACCCCCACCGAGACGCCATGCGATGTTCGCCGCTATTCGAGGGCTCCAGGCTGGCTTTGTGGCGACCGTGATTATGACCGCCTTCCGGCTGCCGATCATGCGCTCGCTCCCGCCATCAGCGAACTTCTGGGCGACGTATGTCGCAGGCGGCGAGCCCGAGGAGTATCCCGTTGTCGGCCTGCTGTTGCATCTGCTCTATGGAACCCTCGGCGGGGCGGTATTCGGGGGAATTTTCGCCCTGCTGTCGGCCGAGCGGTCGATTGAACCCGAACAGCGAGGAATCGTCTGGGGCGGGGTATTCGGCATGGTCTCTTCGGTGTTCGGCACTCAGGTCATGCTCAAAGAGTTGCTGTCGATTCGGTTGGACGCCGACGAACTCGCCCTGTTTCACGCCGGCCATCTCGTCTACGGAATCGCCCTCGGCGCATGGGTCGGCTCCCGAACAGAGGGCGTCGAAGACCCAGAGACAGCGTACGATTACGACGCCGAAGCATAGGAGCGTTGGGTGGTGAATCAAGGGGACCTCCCTGAGTCGGAGCGCATTTACTACCTGCCGGCCGATTCAATCACAGTGACCGTCACGCTCACCTACGACGCGGGAACCATCCGCATTGAGAGTGACCGCGACAGCGATCCGCCGCTCAGTGGCCTCCCGAGCGCCGAGATCGACCCTCGGAGCAAGACAGCTCGCGCACCTGCATACCAGTACGCAGCCATTCGAGACGTCCTCCGCCATGTCGATGCCGACGTCGATGACCGCGTACTCGACACAGAGCCAGTATCGCTTTTGACAAGCTATGAACTCCGAGGCTACCAACAGGACTCCCTTGATGCTTGGATCGACGTGGGCCGCCGGGGCATCCTCGAACTGCCAACCGGGGCGGGAAAAACGGTCATCGCGCTCGCAGCGATGGCGGTCGTTTCGACACCGACGCTCATTGTTGTGCCGACAATCGACCTGCTCGAACAGTGGCAAACGGAACTCGAAACCGAGTTCGACGTTCCCATTGGGCAACTCGGTGGTGGCGAACAGCAGGTCGAATCGGTGACGGTGTCGACCTACGATTCGGCCTATTTGCGGGCCGACGAATTGGGTGGCCGATTTGGCCTTGTTGTCTTCGACGAAGTCCACCACCTCGGCGCGGAGGGCTATCAGGACATTGCCCGCCTCATGGCTGCCCCGGACCGCCTTGGACTGACGGCGACGTTCGAGCGGCCTGATGGTGCCCACGAAGCAATCCTTGATCTCGTCGGCCCCAAGGTCTACGACATTGCCGTCGATGAGCTGGCTGGCGATCATCTCGCACCCTACGAAATCCGGCGGATCGAAGTCGAGTTGACGCCTGGCGAACGCGCCGAGTACGACGACTCCCAAGGAACGTTCATCGAGTATATTCAACAGTCAAACATCACGTTCACCAGCGGCAGCGACTATCTCCAGCTCGTCAAACGCTCGGGCACCGATCCAAAGGCTCGTGAAGCCTTGCTGGCTAAACAGCGAGCCCGTGAGCTGATGATGAACGCCGAAAACAAGCGCCATCAGCTGGCTCGAATTCTCGATCGCCACCGCGGAGACCGTATCATTGTCTTCACGGCCCACACCGAGTTAGTCTACCGGCTCTCCGAGCAGTTTCTCCTGCCGGCGATCACCAACGAAACAGGCACAGTCGAACGGCGCGACATTCTCGAACGCTTCCGCGAGGGCACCTATAGCCGGGTTGTCGCCGCAAACGTCCTCGATGAAGGTGTCGATGTACCCGACGCCAACGTCGCGGTCGTGATTTCGGGCAGCGGTAGTGAACGCGAGTTCACCCAGCGACTCGGCCGGATTCTGCGACCGAAAGCCGACGGTGGCCGGGCAGTCCTTTATGAACTCGTGAGTGCGGAGACGGCCGAAGAACGCGTTTCCCAGCGCCGCCGGTGACCCGTTACCGGACAGATGCGTTGTACGCGATGAGAGATGAAGTGAAGCAAGTAGATTTGCGTAACGTGAGCTCACCATTACGCAAACTGAAATTGGATCAACAGTTATGTTAGCAGATATGCGAGAACGACAGCGACGACCGACAACGGAACGGCATACAACAGGAGAACGAAGGCATTAGACGGGGCGACGATCCCCACTACTACCATTACACAAACGCTCAATAGAGCTACTATTCTCAGGAATCTTGCGTGAATTGGGGACTGCATTCGTTCGCAATCAATGTGTCGACAGAAGTGAATATACTGCATCTTCACGGGACGTTTTTATTAGTCGACAAGCTACGACAACCAGTGCTGACCAAGGACCTCCTGCGCGTTACCCGTCGCGGTGGGAGCTACCGCCCACAGTTCGTCGGCGAAGAAACCGAGTCACTGGCTGCCCGACTCATCGGCGTCTATCAGGGCCATGCCGACAAGTCGCGCGGGCAACTTGACGAGGCCGTCGAGTCCATCGAACGCGAGGCGGACGATTTCAAGCTTGTTCGCGGACTCGCCGCGCTGCTCGACCGCGAAGCTGTTTTTGAGACGGTTGCCCCGCTGCCGCCCGAGCGCACTCGCCGTGTTGCATTCGAGGCCGCCGAAACCGTCGGTGTCGCCACCGATGACGACCGAAAACAGGCTCTTGTACGGGCGGCCGACCGGCTGGCGGTCGACGCCGACGCTATCGAGCAGTCACTCTATGCGGACCGCGACTGCAACCAGCAGCTTGTCGAGTTCGACTGCCGGTGGACGCCTGAGACGCTGATCGAACAGTACAACCTTTCGCTGGCCCAGACGGCGCTCTTCGATGCGACCGAGGTTCGGCTCGCGAGCGACGATCCACGGGTGTTGATTTCGGCAGTCAAGCGACTCGGGCTGATGTGCGAGATCGAACGCGAGGAGACGGCAACCGAGACGGCCCAGCGCACGGTTGTCGTCACCGGCCCTGACCGACTGTTTCGGCGGACGCGGCGCTATGGAACCGCGTTCGCCCGGCTGCTTCGAACCGTCGCCACCACGAACGAGTGGGAGCTACAGGCGACTATCGACGACCACGGTACCGAACGCGAACTGGTACTCCGCGCAGGCGACGTATCAGTTCCAGGCGTCGAACCAATCGTCGAACCGAGCTACGACAGCGGGGTCGAAGCCGACTTTGCGGCCCGCTTTTCCGCACTTGGCCTGGACTGGGAGCTCCAACGCGAACCCGACCTCCTTGAGACGGGTGCAAGCGTGATGATTCCGGATTTTGCCTTCGATTACCGCTATGGCAACTTCCGGGTTTACTTCGAGGTCATGGGATTTTGGACGCCCGAGTACATCGAAAAGAAACTCGGCCAGCTGGCAGTCGTTGAGGACGTCGAACTCATTGTCGCCGTCGATGAATCGCTTGGCGTCGGCGAGGAGATCGCCGCGACTGATCACCGAGCGATTCCCTACACCGGAACGGTTCGGGTCAAGGACGTTGTCGACGTGTTGCGAGGCTACGAAACCGACCTCCTTGCGGCGGCTATCACCGAGCTTCCCAATGAGATCCAACCGGACGCTGATGTGACGACGCTCGAAGCGGTGGCTACGGAGTACGGTGTTTCAACCGACGCGATCGAACAGCGAGCGTTTCCAGACCATGAGCGGCTCGGACAGCTTCTCGTTCGGCCCGCCGTGTTAGCTGCGGTCAAATCGGCGCTTTCGGAGGGCATGTCGCTTGCTGAAACTGAAACCCTGTTGGCAACCCACGGACTGACCGATACGAGTGCGGTGCTGTCGGCAGTCGGCTACCGCGTCGTCTGGGAAGGGCTGACTGGCGGCGTCCTCGAACAGCGGTAGCAACGGCGACCAGTCTGCCACGACATTTTTTGCCGGCTCACCCCAACACTGGGCTATGGTACTCAAAAAACTCCTTGGCTCGAAATGGTCGCGTCGGTTCAGCGTCGTCTCAGTCGTCGTGACCGGTGTTCGTGCGCTGCTGCGCGGGAACCGACGAATCGGCGTCCTCCTCGTCGGGCTTGCGCTGCTGGCGTACCGCTGGTCGCCACTTGGCATCGCGGTAACGCTCCTGATGCACCGCTATGGCGACGAAGTCGCCGAGTGGGCACTGAATCGAAAAGAAAACCTGGGCTAAGTGGCCTTTCTCGGGATTATTTCGGCAACTGCAACGGCGACCGCTCGGCTACCGCACCAACGACCCTTCACAGCCGCGACCGCTCGGCTGCCGTCTCCCGGTCACTACGATTAGTCTAAGACTGGGAGTTCTTCTCGGTTGCCTTTCGGGACGGTCGACCGAAGTTCGTCGTAGAGATAGAGGCCGACCCCGATCGGCTCGCGTTCGCCTCCGATAGTATGTGCTGCGATAAGATAGCCCCAATCGCCATCCCACTCGACTTCTTGGGTTTCGGCCCGGACGAACGTGGCGGCCGTCTCGCCGGAAATCTCGATCACGTTTTTGTTTGCGTGACGACCAAACCGCTGGACGGCACTGTGAGTCGGCTTCCAGTGTTCCTGACGCGTTCGCAACACGGTCATTCCCAGCCCCTCGACACGGATCGGATCAGGGACGCTGTCGGCAAAAATCCAGATCTTGCCTTTGCCCTTTTCCCAGAAGGTACATTCCGCAAAGACAGCCGGGTCGATGCCGAATCGCTCCTCGAAAAAGGCAACCACTTCCTCGCGGGATGCCCGGCCCGCTACCTCGCGGTCCCTCGCGGTTGCCGGCAGCCGTCCGAACCGTTGGCCGACATTCGAGCGAAGATCACGTTCCTCGGCCGCCGTCGCCGAGTCGTCGGGGGGTGATTCGGATTCATCGGCTGCTGGCCCGGAGTCGTCGCTCATGCGGTCACCTCCAGTTTCGCACAGTAAAAGCCACCCGTGTCGTTGAGATGTGGATAGATGCGGTGGGTTTTCGTGACGCTCGAATCGTAGCTGTCATCCTCCCATTCGGTGACGCCTGAAACCGACTCGAGCGGACAGTCGAATGCGACAACCTCACACTCTTCAGTTTCGAGGACGTGGTCGATGACGGCCTCATTTTCCTCAGGTGCGAACGTGCAGGTCGAGTAGACAACGGTGCCGCCGGGTTTTGTCGCCTGAATCGCCCGCGAGAGAATCCCCTTTTGAATCGCTGCCACGCTGTGGACGTGATTGAGCGTCCACTGGTCGAGCGTCGTCGGGTTCTTTCGGACAGTCCCCTCACAGGAACAGGGTGCATCGACGAGCGCGCGGTCGAACTCGTCGAAGCCGAAATCTTTCAGCGAGAAGTTGCGGCCGTCCTGTTTGGTGACGATGAGATTCGTCACGCCAAGGCGTTCGGCGTTGTGACGGAGTGCAGACAGTCGGCCGAGATTGTTGTCGTTGCCGATGACAATGCCGGTATCGTCCATCATCGCCGACAGCTGGGTGGTTTTGCTGCCCGGTGCCGCACAGGCGTCCCAGACCGTCTCGCCGGGCTGTGGATCAAGGATCATCGCTGGAAGCGCCGAAACCTCCTCTTGGCCGTGGAGCCAGCCGTGAAAGTAGGGCCACGTGGTTCCGGGACCACGTTCGTCGAACGTCAACAGCTCGTCATTCCACTTGATGGGCTCGTAGCCAACCCCCTCCTCGTCGAGCGCCTCACGGACACGATCGACGGCCGCTTTGATCGTGTTGACGCGCACGACTGAGGGTAGGGGTCGTTCACAGGCCGCAAAGAAGGCGTCAGTGTCGGCAACGAGCGGGGCGTACCGCTCTATCGGGTTCATGACGCTAATTTCGCGCGCCACTGTTTGTTGGTTTCGGAGTGGTGCGCTGGGGTGTCTCTGAAGGGGATTTATTATCTACCCTGCTGGTAACTGGTTGGTACTAAGAGCTACGTGTGGAGTGTCCGATCAAATCCGCTATTTTGCTGTGTTGCCTGTGTCGCACTGAGCCGTTGACACCATGATCGCATATATTACACTCAGTGTCGGAGTCATCGTTCTCTGTCTCGTTGTCAGTGCCGGTTTTTATACCGGTGTTCGGCATGTCGAGGAAATGAGCGAGATTGTTCGCAACCAAGACCGACCCAACTGGCTCGATGAGCCGATTGATGCAGTCAATCAGCTTGTTGGTCGACCACCAACACCAGCGAGGGCCGAAGAACTCGATGCGACCGACGATTCTGAAGACCAATGATACTCGAACCCTGGTTAGGGCTGGTTCTCATCTACTTTGCGGGCCATGCGTTTGTACTCGGATTCGCCCTTGGCATATACTACGTCAAATCGATTGCAAGCCCCGAACCACAAAGCTGGCGGCCTGACTGGCTCGAAGATGCGATTGCGGCCTACCAAGAGAGCCACCGCCGACCACTGTCGGCTGAAGACGTCGCAGCCGTCGACTGGCATGACACCGAGCAATAGCGCGTAAGCCCACCCAGTTGAACGCAGAGGTGGACTCGTTGTGCGCAAATCGGAGCTATTCCACGCTGTGGGCCGTTCTTCACAAAATCCTAACGAACAATTAGGTGGATTGGTGTTGTAGACGGCGACATGGCTCGCATTGATATTCTCGAACCCGACGTTGCGCTTGACAATCCGATCGTCATTGAGGGATTTCCGGGTGTCGGACTGGTCGGCAAGATTGCTGTCGACCATCTCGTGTCACACTTTGAGATGACCCACTACGCTAACGTCCACTGTGAGGGAATTCCACCGGTTGCGACCTACCAGCATGAAACCAGTCGGCTCATGGCACCTGTCCGGCTCTACGTCGACACCGAACACGACCTACTTGCACTCCAGAGTGATATCCCAATCGGCCCGCCCGCAGCCACCGAGTTCGCCACCTGTGTCGCCGGCCAATTTGAAGAATTGAACGTTCTACCAGTCTACCTCTCGGGGTTGGGCCGGAAACCTGAGGGTGAGCCAACGCTCTACGGTGTTGGAACCGGTGATGGGCCGGCTCGTCTCGCCGATGCTGGTATCGACACACCCTCGGAAATGGGGCTGGTCTCGGGACCGACCGGTGCAATCCTGGCGCATGCGGTTGAACACGAGTCGACCGCTATCGGCCTGATCGTCGAATGTGACCCACAGTTCCCCGATCCGAAAGCCGCACGCACAGTCATCAAACACGGACTTGAGCCGATTACGGGGATTTCCGTTCCGACCGACACCCTCTCGGACCGAGCCAAAGAGATCGAACGTGCTCGCCAACAACTCATTCAGCGGATGCAACAAGCAACTGACGAAAGCAGCCGGGCACAGCCACTTCGGATGTATCAGTAACTGTCACCACGTCTCGTGTTTCTGAACGCTTAAGCCGCCGAAGGGACTCTCAGTGGGTATGAGCGACGACCCAGCCGCGGTCGAAGAATCGGAGCCCGAATCGGGCGAGAGAGCCAACGAAACGGCTACAAACGAGAGTGAGCCGACAGTCGAGACGCTCGTTAGCCGGATCGCCGCCCAGGACGAAACACTGGCACACGCAGCACACGAACTGGGTGATCGGATCGGGGAGCTACAGAGTGAACTCGAAGCCAAAGACGAGGAGGTTGCTGATCTCACCGAGAAACTCAGCCGCTCGCGGGCGGATTTCACGAACTACAAGAAACGGACCGAAAAACAACAACAGGAACTCAAAGCCCGTGCGACCGAGGATCTCGTCGAACGGCTCTCGAAGGTCCGTGACAACCTCGTTCGAGCGCTCGATCAGGAAGAGGGCGCAAATATTCGCCCCGGTGTCGAATCCACACTCGAATCATTCGACCGGGTGCTCGAAGACGAGAACGTGACGTTCATTAGGCCGACAGTCGGCGATGATGTCGATCCAGAACGACATGAAGTCATGCTTCGGGTCGATAGCGACCAGCCCGACGGCACCGTTGCAGAGTGCTACCAGCCAGGATACGAGATGGGCGGCAAAGTGCTGCGTCCTGCACAAGTAACGGTCAGCAGCGACGATGCCTGAGCAAACGGTAGCGCCACAGAACGAAGTAGCCATGACGGTAGTATTGCGGTTGATTTAAATACACCGAACAAGCGGATTTCGATACGAAGCTAATCGCAAGACAGCGACGAGGTTAGTAGGCGACGCGTTCGGGGCTGTCTAGTAACCTTTAACCGAAACAAGCCGGTAATTCAGGGCAAGATGGCTAGTGAGAAAATTCTCGGTATCGACCTCGGTACCACGAACAGTGCATTTGCAGTCATGGAAGGCGGCGAGCCCGAAATCATCGTCAACGCCGAAGGCAACCGGACGACCCCCTCGGTTGTCGCCTTCAGCGACGATGGCGAACGGCTCGTCGGCAAACCAGCGAAGAATCAGGCGGTACAAAACCCAGATCGGACGATTGCGTCGATCAAGCGCCACATGGGTGAGGAAGACTACACCGTCGATATCGAGGGTGAAGACTACACGCCCGAGCAGATTTCGGCGATGATCCTCCAGAAAATCAAGCGCGATGCAGAGGAGTACCTCGGTCACGACGTCGAAAAAGCCGTGATTACGGTTCCGGCGTACTTCAACGACAAACAGCGTCAGGCAACCAAGAACGCCGGCGAAATCGCTGGCTTCGATGTCGAACGGATCGTCAACGAGCCGACCGCCGCATCGATGGCCTACGGGCTCGACGACGACTCCGATCAGACCGTGCTCGTCTACGACCTCGGTGGCGGCACGTTCGACGTTTCAGTTCTCGAACTCGGCGACGGCGTCTACGATGTCGTCGCAACCAGCGGTGACAACGATCTCGGTGGCGACGACTGGGATCAGGCGATCATCGACCATCTCGCCAAAGAGTTCAAAAACG
>SL_4KL_010_BRINEDRAFT_10000456_pt1 | contig 20902 bp, 14 predicted proteins | sample SodLak_010_BRINE_2_FD_10664 | JGI IMG/M metagenome (IMG submission 10664) | reverse complement strand
CAGAAAACCCAGAACGGGATTGAAACAAAACTCGAAAACTACGTCTGATTTAGCCTATCGGCGTCGAGACAGCCAGAAAACCCAGAACGGGATTGAAACCTGGCGGGCTTCCTCCTGTGCCCGATCGCGTTGCTCGTCGAGACAGCCAGAAAACCCAGAACGGGATTGAAACCCGAATCCGCTGGTTCTGCCGCTGGTTCTGGTCCTTGTCGAGACAGCCAGAAAACCCAGAACGGGATTGAAACTTTTCTGCACTTTCGGAAGGCTCGCACACTGTCACAATGTCGAGACAGCCAGAAAACCCAGAACGGGATTGAAACAGTACGTCGTCGGTCCCGGCTGCCGAGCCGACGGAGGTCGAGACAGCCAGAAAACCCAGAACGGGATTGAAACTGGCTCTTCGGCGGTGACCTAGACGAGACCAATAGCGTCGAGACAGCCAGAAAACCCAGAACGGGATTGAAACACTTCTTCCGGGCCAAGTCGCGCACCGATCGTTTTTGTCGAGACAGCCAGAAAACCCAGAACGGGATTGAAACGAATCGACTCTAGATCGGAGCCGACAGCTGACAGGTCGAGACAGCCAGAAAACCCAGAACGGGATTGAAACAAACGGAAGCTTGAGGATGCGCTTGAGACCCTTCGCGGTCGAGACAGCCAGAAAACCCAGAACGGGATTGAAACTTGTCCTCTAATCTGAGGCTGATTGTGTTTGTCAGGTCGAGACAGCCAGAAAACCCAGAACGGGATTGAAACTTTGTCTCTCTAATATAGTTCTCCCCGTCTGAACTGATGTCGAGACAGCCAGAAAACCCAGAACGGGATTGAAACACGTCACTGATCGCGCTTGCTACGTTACTGACCTTATCGTCGAGACAGCCAGAAAACCCAGAACGGGATTGAAACACAGAAATCACGGTGGAAAGCGACGTGGTAGAAGTCGTCGAGACAGCCAGAAAACCCAGAACGGGATTGAAACATGGACGTTGATGAAATAACGTTCAAAATGGACGGTCGAGACAGCCAGAAAACCCAGAACGGGATTGAAACATCCCGCGGTAGTCCGCGTCCGCAGGGTCCGCCGCGTCGAGACAGCCAGAAAACCCAGAACGGGATTGAAACGGATTGGGTACTCGCCGTGTATGAGGCCCTCGTCGTGTCGAGACAGCCAGAAAACCCAGAACGGGATTGAAACACGTATCCATACTGACCGTTGAGTCTGTCGCGCGTGTCGAGACAGCCAGAAAACCCAGAACGGGATTGAAACATTGCTACTGTGCCACCCGCTTTGATCGTATCACGCGTCGAGACAGCCAGAAAACCCAGAACGGGATTGAAACATCATCACTACGCAGTCCACCTGGACGCCGAGGACGGTCGAGACAGCCAGAAAACCCAGAACGGGATTGAAACAGTGTGTATTCGAGGTCGTCGTCCTCCTCGGCGTGTCGAGACAGCCAGAAAACCCAGAACGGGATTGAAACATCCCGCGGTAGTCCGCGTCCGCAGGGTCCGCCGCAATGTCGAGACAGCCAGAAAACCCAGAACGGGATTGAAACTGAATCCGAACTCGTCGTCGTAGGCGTCGACCACGTGTCGAGACAGCCAGAAAACCCAGAACGGGATTGAAACTCTGTGCTCGCATGGCCTCGGCGGCCCGTCGGAACGTCGAGACAGCCAGAAAACCCAGAACGGGATTGAAACAAACCGATCTGTTCGGAAAGTTCCAGTATCGTCTGACGTCGAGACAGCCAGAAAACCCAGAACAGGATTGAAACTCGTCGTCCGTCCATCGTCACACCTCGATTAAGTCGTCGAGACAGCCAGAAAACCCAGAACGGGATTGAAACGTTTCAGCACGCACCGTCGCATCGCCGGATCGTGGGTCGAGACAGCCAGAAAACCCAGAACGGGATTGAAACACATCGAAGTCCGCTTCAATGTCACCGTCGATCGGGTCGAGACAGCCAGAAAACCCAGAACGGGATTGAAACAAGCGTTCGGATCGGGGCTTGTTTTTTGTCCGATGGCGTCGAGACAGCCAGAAAACCCAGAACGGGATTGAAACTCCCAAGAGGTTCGGGCGTCGGAATGAATTAGTAACGTCGAGACAGCCAGAAAACCCAGAACGGGATTGAAACACACCGGGCCAGCAACGCGCCGAGGACTTGCTTGAGTCGAGACAGCCAGAAAACCCAGAACGGGATTGAAACCGACTGTCGTTGTCGGTGGCAAAGCCGTGCCGCGCTGTCGAGACAGCCAGAAAACCCAGAACGGGATTGAAACTGGTCTTCGTACTGATCGCGATTGTGGTCCTGGTCGGTCGAGACAGCCAGAAAACCCAGAACGGGATTGAAACTTGGAAAAGGGAGGGTGCCAAGTTCCCCCAACACGTCGAGACAGCCAGAAAACCCAGAACGGGATTGAAACGGCAAAATCATTACGAGTAACGAAGAAAAAGCAGAGGGTCGAGACAGCCAGAAAACCCAGAACGGGATTGAAACTAGCGAGTCGGTTCAGAACGAAAATCGAGAGGGTCGAGACAGCCAGAAAACCCAACACAAGATTAAAACGGCCTGTGGCACCGATCGAACAGGGGCCAGATTTCAGAACCCAATAAGACTGTCACTGCGGGATCGACAGCCGAGACGGAGAACAAATATATCAAAGTAACAGTAACTGTACCGCATGGGTATTACATCCGTACTCGTGGGAAGTCCGTATTTCCGGAGACGGATGATGATCCCCATCAGTATTGGGGCGGGTATCCTCGGAGTCGGATGGCTATACGGCTTCAGTCTGATCGAAGAGTATCTGCCACAGCAGATTGGNNTGATCGTCTTTCTCGCGGTTCCCGTGGTACTCACGATCGGNGCTGTCGGCTTATTTGCCTACAACGGAGAGGGCGTGCTGTTGGGGTGGGTGATTGGTGCAGCCGTTGTGTTCGGGCCGATCGTACTGATGGGGTACGATATGATACAAAAAGAGCGTGCTATGGGGCGTGACGTGGGGATTGGGGAGGGGATCGAGATACTGCTCGGTGGAGTGGTCTGGAGTTCACTATTTGCGTCCGTAGTGGGNGTCATCGGCCTCGTTCTGGGCGGCGGCCTTCGGCTGCTCACCGCAGACGGAGAAGGGAGTGATACGGAGTAGTGTCATCACGTACCGCCGATCGGACGCGACGTGAGACGATGGCTGACAGTTACAGCACTCGGAGACGATAGCCTTCGAGGGCAGTCTCGTCGGTAACTCGTCCGGCCTCGACTGTGGCATCGAGCAGGTCGGCGACGAATTCCGTGGGGACCTCGACGCCGATAAAATCGGTCCCGTCCCGGCCGGTGGTAAGTCGGGCCATTGTCCGACTGGTGCCGTCGTCATTGTAGATGCTGCCGACGCGCTCGTCGTCCCGAATGAACCGAAGGGTCACGTCGGTCGGCTCGATCGTGTCGAAACTCACCTCGAAGACGCGGTCGTCGGCTTCGAGCCGTGCGAGCATGACGCCGTCGTGTTCGGTGATCGTCGTTTTCATAGCGTCGGATACGGCATCGACGCCTATAGGCACGCGGCCACACAGCCCAGTCTGCGTGTGGATGCCGACAGCAGCGACGACGAGTGTGTAATCTGGCCGGAGGCCACGGCACCAGCCGTCTGGATCACGTCCCACCAGACGAATCCGGACTCTCCAGAGACGCGGTCGGCAGTTCCAGTTGTACAGTGGTGTCGATCGTCCGCCAGGAAAGAGATTCAATAAGCGACTTGTCGCCGGTCGAATAATCGATCGGATGGACGTATTGGTCCCCGTCGCGGTACAGCCAGTTGGCGAGCAAGCGGTCAGAGTGGCGATCGAAGAGATCGTCGACGCCGGGGCCACGGCCCTGGCGATCGTCTTACCCGTCGTAGCGCGTCGTATCGGTGCACGTCCAGGCGTGATCGGCCCACGCCGTTTGATTGACCAGTTCCGGGTTGGTCGGCGAGCAGGTCGGTGCCGAATCCGTTACGGCACCGCCGCGTAGCCCCGGAACCATCCCCTCGAAACCGGAACGGACCGCAGTCGCAGGCGAACGCGAAAGCGTCGCGGTGCCATCGGTCACGTGCAGGCGGGAGTCGACCGCGTCAGTCGCCGCGTACGATCCCGGCCGCTCGCCCGTGTCGGAACGCGTCGTCGCGCCGTGCCAGTAGTTGCCGTCGTCGTCGTCGCTCCAGATGCGAAGCGGCCCGGGCGACGACTGGACGTGGTCGGCGTTACTGAGGAAATCGTTACCCACAATTCGGTTCGTCGGCAGCACCGATCGGACGTCGGCTCCGAGGACGTTGCCGGCGACGACGTTATCCTGGAAAATCGAGGCCGCCGTGTTGAACTGTATGCCGACGGTATTGCCTTCGATGACGTTCGAGGCGACGTACGCGTCGTCGCTGTCGGGAATAATCCCCGTATCTGCGTTTCGGACGGTATTCTCGACGATCGCGATCCGCTCGGGGCCGGTCATCACGTAGATGCCGGTCCCGTCCTGGTCGTGGACGTCGTTGCCGACGATCAGCGCGTCCGAGGTGTGCATCAGGTGGACGCCGATGCGGTTCTCGGCGATGGTATTGTTCCGGAGTACGATCCCCGGAGAGTCGTGGGTGTAGATGCCGTCACGTCCGTCCCGTATCGTCGACTCTTCGACGACTGCCGCGGAGTGAATCGCGTTCACGCCGGCGCGGCCGTCCCGCCAGGACTCGTGGCCGTCGACGGTGACGTTCCGGACGACGGTGTCGGGGCTCTCGTGCAAGAGGACGCCGTTCGACGGCGTGTCAATGCTGACGTCGGCGACGAGACTGTCCGTGCCGCCGTCGATAACGATTCCGGCGTCGCCACCAGCGTAGTGGTCGACCAGGTCGTCGTCCCAGTCCGCACCCTGGGAGTCGGGGGCGTGCTCGGGAATCTCGTCCGAGCCAGCAGTCCGATCGCCAACGCCGGTGATCTCGACGCCAGTGATCGCGGTGCGGTTCGCCGTCGCCGTCACGACGGAGCCCCATTTTGGCCCCTCGATCGTCACGGCTCCATCACCTGCGAGTGTGATCGGCCGATCGATCTCGATCCGTTCGTCGTAGTGACCCTCTGGAACGACGACGGTCGTGTTCGCCGGCGCAGCGTCGACGGCCGCCTGGATGGTCGGTTCGTCGTCCCCGACGACGACCGAAACGGGGCGATCCCGGAGCGAGTCGGCCCGATCGCCCGTGTCGTCGGCGATCACGAGTCGATCGTCGAGTCGTTCGCGAACGGCGGTCGCATCACTGGTGTCGAACGACGACTCGAGGAGGGCGTCCCAGTCGCGAACCGTCCCGCCGTGGGCCGCCGCAAACGCCGCCGCGTCGTCCCGTTCGGCGAAGGAGACGACCGTCTCGCCGGCCGGTGACCGGGCGTCGCTGCCGACGACGAACCAGGCCGATTCCGCGTCGGTCCAGGGCGGGGTTCGATCGGCGGTCGGGTACCCCTCGTCCGTGAGTTCGGGCTCGACCGCGCTGTAATCGGAGACGTACGCGGCAAGCGGATAGCCAAACCGCTCTTCGTGGGTTTCCTGCTGGTAGCTGTCGACGAACCGTTCGACGCCCTGATAGCCGACGACATAGGAGTACTGGGAGTAAAATACCTGCGAGCGTGGGAGCGTGACGTTCTCCTCGAGTGCGTACTGGTCTTCGAGCGAGAGGCCGACCTGCACCGTCTCGTCGAACTCGACCGGATCGGGCGAGGACGTCCCGACATCGGCGATAAAAACGGCGAACACCCCCACAAAACCGATCGCGATGGCCACGACCAGCCATCCCGTTTTCGAACGTCCGAGCATACGCCGACTGGCACCGCAAAGCGGGTATGTGATCTGGTTTGCCTCTCGAACCAGTTGCCGGTGAGTCCGCGATTGCTATCGACGATCGAACTCTGCCAAGTGATCGGCATCCGAGGCGACGGACCGCCCCGCCGAAATCGGTTTCGACGCCAGACCCCGCGTGGGTGCCCGATCAGTCGGCGGCCTCGAGACGAAACTAGGCCAGTAGTCACAGGATGTACAGCCGTTCGAACGTCGCCCAGCGACGACCGCGCGTGCGGGACACCCGAAATGCGTCCGAACCGAACTGGTGGCGATCGGAAGCGACCCGCACCATCGCCTACACGCGCTACACCGATGACGCTCGAAACCGTACCACGGTACGATCGACTTCAAGCATCGGCATATGGCGATCGTCGACGGCCCGTGGTCGATCGTGGTCGGCGGTGGTTTTGCCTTCCCCGAGACGACTGGGGAGAAGCCACGCGGCACCGACTTCTTCAATCGCCACATGGACCGGCTGGTCCGGCGTGCACACACGGACGGAATGCTGCGGGAGCTGTATCCGGGTGTTCCCGATGGAGCAACCACCGGAGTTACTGCTTCGTTCGCACGTTGCGTGGCGGGTCCTCCGCCCGAACTGGGCTGTGGTCGACACGATTTCACACCGCCGCCCGACGCCGCGAACGACCGAGACACGGTAGTCGGGTCGATCGGCCCTGCCGGCTTCCAAAAGAAAATATGGTGCGTTCTCCCGATCGTCAGACCACCTGTAGATGGTCGTCGTGGAGTTCTCGCTCGCTGATCTCCGTGTCGTGGACCTCCGCCATGTGCTTTCGGGCCAGTTCCACCGCCTCCTTCTCGTTTTCTGATTGGATGATGAACCGGCAGTCGGCTGCCGCCGATTCGCAATCGAGTTTGTGTGCGTCTGCCATGGGCAATCAGCCTCGAGCCGTCGTATCGTAGTCTCCGTTCGGTCCTACTATGGCACTTGTTGTCAAGCACCATAGTTCTCTACCCCGATGCCGTACTTAGAGCTTTCCGGTAACGATCAAACACAAGCAGTACGGACAGTCAGTCGATCGATCACAACAAAAAAGCGAGCAGCGATCGACAGCCGACAGGACTATGACCGCTGGAAGTCAGGTCCGGCACGATCCAAGACGGGACGCGTTCCGCCGGCAAAGTACTACACAGCTCGATCAGTCGTCACCCGACGCAGCGGACGCCTCTGCCTGTGGGTCGTAGGTGACGATCCAGCCGTCGTCGTTGGCCCGTTCGGAAACCTCTGGCTGGAAGACCCAGGCGGTGAGGATCAGGATCGGGACCATCGTGAGTGCAACGACGGCAAAGCCGTAATGGAGGCCAGGCAAGAGCGTGGTGGTGAAGATGATCGGGTAGATAACACCGCCGACCGTCCCGACGCCGCCGACGACACCGGCGACTGCACCGGAGTTGTTCGGGAACATCGCGGGGACCTGGGCGAAAATCGCGCCTTCGGAGAACGCACAGCCCAAGCCGACAAAGAAGCCGGCGATGACGGCGATGTAGATGTTGCCGGTCAGGCCGGCCGCGGTCATCCCGAACATCGAGACCATGACGAACACCATCGTGGCGAACGTCCACTGGTTGCGGTACTCGCCTTCGAACCACGGGAGAATGTTCATCTCTTTTCGCATCACGAAGTCGCTGATGTAGCCACCGATCGGCCGGAGCAGGCCGGCAGCGATCGAGAACGTCGCCGCGAACGTCGCAGCGATGACGATGTCACCCTGGCCGAACGCTTCCCGGTAGTAGGTCCCAAGGAAGCCGTTCATGGCCAGTTCGAGGCCGAAGGTCATGATGTAGGCGACCGAGAGCACGACTGCACCGTAGCGGCTCCCGATGAAAATGAACTGCTTGAAGTTGGCTCCCTCTTTGGTCGCCTGCCGCTTTGTGTCGCTCTTTGCGGGCTCGGTGAACAGGTAATACATGATCCCGAGGATGACTGCGAGCACGCCCGTGTAGAAAAACGCCGCTCGCCAGTTCGAGGAGGTCGCCAGGAAGGCACTCCCGAAGATCGGATCAGTGTACCCCTCACCGAAGATGCGTGGCAGCGTAAAGTACGCGCCAAGTCCCGCACCAGCGTTGCCGACACCGGCGAAGATTCCTTCGGCGGTACCAAGATTCTCCTCTTCGAACCACTCGGAGACGTGCTGGATCCCGATGACGAACGTGATCCCTGCGAGTGATGCGATGATCCGTGAGCCGAGTAACAGCTCATAGGTGTGGGCGAACGCACTGATAATCGAAAACATCCCGACGAGCAGGAGCGTCAGGCTCCCGGTGACGCTCGCTCCGTATTTATCGGTCAGCGGACCGACGATGATCCGGCCAGCTGGAACGGCGAGGATTGCCGCGCTCGCGACGATTCCTAGATCGGCCACCGATAGCCCAAACTCGTCTGCGATCCCGCCGGTGAAGGGAGCAAACGAGAACCAGATGACGAATCCCAGGTTGAACATCGCCGTCGCAAGCAGGAGGTTTCGGTATTTCCCATAGAAGAGATCAGTCAGCTTCATCGCAGGTCACCACCTGGAAGACGCTGTACTCCAGGAGCGATCGGTCGTGACCGCTCAGTCCAGTCTGGGAGCCAGTGCATGTTCTGTTCTTGAACGCCGCCGGCATGATAAGCGCTACTGATCAGTCTGTAGAGTGGGGTGCTCTGCTGTTTTCCACGGAGACCCACAGTCGCGATGTTTCGGTTCGACCACCGTCCGCGTTGGTTTCGTTGGGATTCCGTCCCGACTTCCGCGAGTAACCTTCTAATCATGTTCTCTAGTTCGCTTAGTGCATACATATGGATAGTTAATAAGCTACACGCTTGACAAACGTGCGATTACTGGGGAAGAGCATAATCACTTCACAGGTTCTCCCCGACAGTCAGTATTTTTCTATTTCTACATACAGAAATTAAATTATGGGAGGTTCTATCGCCTACTAGTTGAAGAAAAATATGGTGGGCCGAATATGTACTAGATGGTAATTCCAGACATAGCGGATAAGGTGGCTTTCAGGCCGACTATCGAGGGAACGAGGGCGGTTGACAATCAGGTATCAGTCGCCAGTCCGGCCGGGTGGACGCGGTGTATCTTGGTCTTGCTATCCAACTACGGTGGACGGACGCTACCAGAACTTCGAGAGACAGGCACAAACCCTTGCCCGTCAGCGCGAGGAGAATATCAACGTAGCTAGCCGCTATCAACTGGCTCCGCTGGAGCGCCCCGATTGGAATCAGCATGTCGCTGCGTCGGAGCCCGAACAGTAACAGCACACTGTTTGAGATTCGGTTCGTCCGACTCCGGATCGACCGCGGGAAGTGTTACGTTGTTGATATCTGGGTCGTGGATGGGAAGCCATACGACGCCGGGTGGAATCCCGTCGTCGGCTTCGACAGCGACGGTGATAGATCCGCGACGGGACTCGATGACGGTCCGGCCCCGATCGAACGCGACCAGACGATCGGCGATGGTCTCGTGGTTCATCCGTGCCGTCGGCAGGCTATCGGTAGTCCCGCGGCTTCGAACGCCGGTGTTATACATTTCGGCACGCCGGCCGGTCGTCAGCGTGAGGGGATACTCGTCGGTAATCGGTTCGGGAACGGCGTCGTGAGTGGCCGTCGAGAACGCCGCCAGTCCGGAATCGGTGTCGAACGACCAGTTGCCATCGTCGTAGTACTGGTAGCCACCCTGGCTGTCGGCATCGGGAGCGGGCCACCGGACCGCCAGTTCGTCGGCCAGACGATCGTACGTAATCCCCGACAGATCGGCTTTCGTGTCCGCGGTCAACGCTCGGAGTTCGTCGAACACCGACTCTGGATCCAGTGGCGGGTCGTCGAACAGGTCGGGTTCGATCCGGTTGCCGATGGTGGCGATGATATCGAGATCCTGGCGGACACCGTCAGGCGGATCGGTCGCTGCGGTGACCCTGGAGACGCGCCGTTCCATATTCATGATAGTGCCCTCGCATTCGCCCCACGTCGCGGCCGGCAAGACGACGTCGGCACACGCAACCGTCTCCGAATGAAACGAATCCTGTACGACGAGGAAGACATCGTCGAGGACGGTTTCGACCTGACTGGCATCCGGCATGCCGGAGGCCGGGTTCGTCGCGACCGTCCAGCAAACGTCGATATCGCCCCGAGCGAGAGCATCGAAGATTCCGACGAATCCGGGGCCCGGAGCGGACGGAAGCCGATTGAGCGGGACGTCCCAGCGTCTGGCAACCTGCTTTCGGGTTTCCGGATGGGCAAACTCCTGATGGCCGGGCCAGGTTTGTTTCGAGAGACTCACACGGCTTCCCATCGAATTGGCCTGGCCAGTCAGGGAGAACGGCCCAGTCCCGGGGCCGAGGTTCCCGGTTGCCAGACAGCAGTCGATGAGCGCCCGTGCCGTCGCCGTCCCCTGGACGCTCTGGTTGACGCCCATCCCCCAGTACAACAGCGTCGGCGCGCTGAGCGCGTCAGCGAGCTCGGCGATCTGCTCGGTCGGCACCCCCGCTGTCGCGGCTGCCGTCTCGATATCCGGCAGCGACTCGACCAACTGTTCGAATCCGGACGTCTGGGCCTCGACGAACGCCGTATCCACTGCACCAGCGTCGACGACGTGGGCCATCACTGCTCGGGCCAGTGCGAGGTCGGTCCCCGGTTCGAGCTGGATGTGGGTGTCAGCGTCGCGTGCTGTTGCGCTTTCGACTGGGTCGACGACCACCAGCCGACTTCCCTCGCGACTCGCACTGTTTGCAATCCAGCGATACAGGACGGGATGGGCGGCCGCCGGGTTTGCCCCCCAGACCAGGTGGGTTTCGGCCGCCGGAATATCGTCGTAGGTTGGTGGTGGTGCGTTCCCCCCGAACGCTCTGTTGTAGGCTTCGACGGCCGACGCCATACAGAGCCGCGTGTTGGCATCGTAGTACGGTGTTCCGAGGCCGCCACGGGCGACTTTGCCGAGCGCGTAGGCGGCCTCGTTGGTCTGTTGTCCGCTGCCGAGGACAGCAACGTCTCCAGTGTCGTTCCGAAGTGCTTCGATAAACCGCGTAGCGACGATGCCGATCGCGGTATCCCAGTCGGCAGGTTGGAGGGTCCCACCGCGGCGGACCAGTGGCTGGGTCAGGCGTTCGCTCCCGGGATCAACCGTTTCCCGAATGCCACGCTGGCAGTCGTCCCCACTGTTCGTCGGGTGCGAAGGGTTACCGCGGGCGTCCCCGACGCCGCGGCCGTCAGCAACGTCTTGTTGTTGCAGACCACATCCGACCGCACACCGCATACAGGTAGTTGGTTGCCAGTCGGTCATCGATACCTCAGATGGACGGACCCAGCGGCCAGTTTGGGGAGCGGTACTGTTTGATTCTCCATTGGTTGTACGTATCGCTGGAACGTTCTAATGGACGAGCGCTCATAATTGCTGTTATGTTGTCATAGATGATTCAGGAACTGACGATAGACAACTGAACGCCGACACAGTTGTTAGTCGCTATCGGCTGAGAGACTGCCGTCATCGGACGGAGTGCCACCGTGGACGAGTGGATTCGAAGGTGACGGTGGACGCACGTCGACAGCACACTGCTTGAAGTTTGGTTCGTCGGATTCGGGGTCGACGACCGGGAGCGTGAGCGCGTTGACCGCAGGATGGTGGATGGGAAGCCAGACCATCCCCATCGGAACGCCGTCGTCGGGTTGGACCGTTACCGTGACCGATGCGCGCCGCGAGACGACGACGGTCTGTCCGCGGTCCAGTGCATCGCTATGTTCGAGGGTCGTCTCGGGATTGATCCGGGCAACTGGACAGCCGTCGGGCTCATCGCCACGGGTTCGGACGCCAGTGTTGTAGGCGTCGGGTTGGCGGCCGGTCGTCAGCGTCAGGGGATACGTCTCGTCGGTCGGTTCGGCGAGTCCGCCGTGTGTCCCCGTCGAGAACCGCGCTCGACCCGACGGTGTCGGGAACGTCCAGCCGTCGTCAGTTACGTACCGGTAGCCACCCTGGCTGTCGGGGTCGGGAGCCGGCCACCGGACCGCTAACTCCGTCTCCAGGCGATCGTAGGAGATACCCGAGAGATCCGCCGGCGTATCTGCCGTCAGAGTGCGGAGTTCCTCGAAGACGGATTCGGGATCGATCGGTGGCCGATCGAACAGCGCCCCATCGAATCGCCTGCCGATCGCGGCGATGATATCGAGATCCTGGCGCACTTTGGGCGGAGTGTCAGTCGCCGATCGAACCCGTGACACCGTCCGTTCCATGTTGGTGACGGTGCCCTCGGATTCACCCCACGTTGCAGCCGGGAGGACCACGTCAGCCAGTTCGACGGTTTCGGTTCGGAACGCATCCTGGGCGACGAGGAACGTGTCCGCAAGCGTCTCCCGAACGCGATCGGCATCGGGCATTCCCGCGACCGGGTTCGTGGCGACGGTCCAGCACGCCTCGGGCGTCCCGTCAGCGATCGCATTGACGATACCGACCGGGCCGGGGCCAGGGTCGTCCGGCAGACGGCTCGCTGGCACGTCCCACGCATCGGCGATCGTCTCCCGATGGTCAGGATCGGCAAACGGCCGGTGGCCGGGCCACGTTCCCTTCGAGGAGCAGACCCGGGTTCCCATAGAGTTGGCCTGTCCCGTCAGTGAGAACGGACCGCTCCCGGGTTCGAGGTTGCCGGTCGCCAGACAGCAGTCGATGAGCGCCCGCGCCGTCGCCGTCCCCTGGACGCTCTGGTTGACACCCATTCCCCAGTAGACCAGCGTCCGGTCGGCAAACGCCGCCCCAACGCGCTCGACAGTTTCGATGGAGACGCCGGCCGTCTCGGCGGCTGCTTCGACTGCTGGAAGCTCTTCGAGGAGCGCATCGAACCCGACCGTCGCCTCGTCGATAAACGATCGATCGATTGCTTCGTTCTCGACGAGGTGTGCCAGGATGGCCCGCGCAAAAGCGAGGTCGGTTCCGGGTTCGAGCTGAACGTGGTGGTCGGCGTCGGCGACCGTTTCGCTTTCGACCGGATCGACGACGATCAGCTGGCTGTCGTCATCGTCGGCGCTGTCGGCGATCCAGCGGTACATCACCGGATGGGCGGCTGCCGGATTCGCACCCCAGACGAGGTGGGTCTTCGCCGCCGGGATGTCGTCGTAGGTCGGTGGGGGCGCGTCACTCCCGAAGGCCTGGTAGTAGGCCGTCACGGCCGACGCCATACAGAGTGTCGTGTTCGCGTCGTAGTACCGGGTCCCGAACCCACCGCGGGCGAGTTTGCCCAGGGCGTAGGCGGCCTCGTTCGTCTGTTGGCCGCTTCCCAGGACGGCGACACCATCTCGGCTTTCGGCGAGAGCCTCCTGGAAGCGATCGACGACGATATCGAGTGCAACGTTCCAGCTGGTCGGGACGAGTTCGCCATCGGTTCGGATAAGCGGCCGGGTCAGCCACTCGCCACCGGGATCAGCCGTTTCGTCGACGCCTCGCTGGCAAGCCAGCCCGCGGCTAACCGGGTGGTCAGCGTCGCCGCGCACTGTATCGAGTCCATAGCCGTTGTCGACACCTTTCTGGAGATGGCCACAGCCGACCGCACAGCGCATGCACGTCGTCGGCGTCCACCCGCTCATCGGTTCCTCCGTGGGCAGACGGGACAGTCGATCGGTCCCGTCGTGGTTCCCGTAGACACCGTTACAGTGGTTGCGATCGCCGTGCTGGTGAAATAGCGTATAGCATGCGTCATTGATGTGCGGTTTTCAATCTAATAGTTAAACAATTGGCGGTATAATTGTTCCGATATGGCCATATGTACGCAATAAACAAGCTATTCTCTACAAACGTGTGCTCGCGCCCACACGCATACCGACCACCCACAGCCGACGGACCGAACGCGAGTGTGATGAGACAGTTACCGACCGACATGGGTTTGAGAATGTACTGTTTTTCTCCGCTCACGGACCGCAGGTTACAATTCATATCTTTCTATCTGAAATATATGCGGCTCCGTAGTCGGGTTACCGGTCCGTCTGATTCCAGCCCTTATTTCCATATTTATTAAATAGCCAGGTTTTTATGCTAATCTGCAAAGTTATACCCATGATGACTCCGCATACGAACACTGTTTCAGCAAATAGGTTGTGCTACACAGTCGGAGGGAACGAGTAATGGTACACAAAAAAGAGACCTACAAAGAAGAGTTGTACGGTGACGACGTCCGCGAGAAGCTACTCGAGTTCGCCGAAAAGGGGTTCGAGTCGATTCCGGAAGACGAACGCGAAGAATGGTTTACGAGATTTAAATTCTGGGGTATCTTTCACCAGCGATCGGGTCAAGAGAGCTACTTCATGATGCGGCTGACCAACTGCAACGGTCGGCTCGAACCCGGCCAGCTCAGGGCCATCGGCGAGGTTGCCCGTGACTACGCCGTCGGCCCGATATCGAACCCAGAGTTCGGCAACGGCTGGATCGACTTTACGACCCGGCAATCAGTTCAGCTCCACTGGATCAAACTCGAAGACGTCCCGGCCATCTGGGAGAAGCTCGAATCCGTCGGCGTCACCACTCGATCGTCAGGTGGCGATACGATGCGAAACATCTCGGGCTGTCCGGTCGCCGGCAAAGACAAAAACGAAGTCGTCGAAACACTGCCGCTGCTCGATCGGTTCCAGGCGGAGATCCGGGGTGACGATGTGCTCTGTAATATGCCCCGAAAGTTCAATATCTCGATTACAGGGACGACAGAAGGCGGGGCACAGGACTCGATCAACGACATCGGGCTCGAACCAGCCCGCAAGGAAATCGACGGCGAGGAGAGCATGGGATTCAACGTCCGCGTTGGTGGCGGTCTCGGCGGCCGCAAACCTCGCGTTGCCCGCCCGATCGACGTCTTCGTCACGCCGGACAACGCCTACGAGGTCGTCCGTGGCTTCGTCGAACTCTACCACGACCACGGCAATCGAGAGGTTCGCTCGAAGAACCGATCGCGCTTTTTCGTCGACGAACACGGCACCGAGTGGATCCGCGACCTGCTCCAGGAGGAGTACGTCGACTTCGAACTGCAGACGGCCGGCGAGGACCTGCGCGACCAGTACACCTACAACGCGGGCCGGCCCAGCGAAGCGGGAAAAATCGATTACCTCGGCGTCCACGAACAGCAGGATGGAAACTACTACGTCGGTCTCAGCGTTGCTGTCGGCCGAATGGTCGCCGAAGACGCGATCGAACTCGCCGATCTCGCCGACGAGTACGGCTCCGGCGAGCTCAGACTGACCCGCCGACAGAATCCGATCATCGTCGACGTCGACGCCGATCGTGTCGACGAACTGCTCGACGAGCCGTTGCTGGACAAACACAAACCCGAACCGAACCCGTTCGTCCGCGGAGCGATGGCCTGTACCGGCACCGAGTTCTGTTCGCTCGCGCTGGTCGAGACCAAGGCTCGGATGGCGACGATGTTGCGCTGGCTCCGGGACAACGTCGAGTTGCCAGACGACGTCGACCAGCTCAAGATGCATTTCTCCGGCTGTACGGCCGACTGTGGGCAGGCAAACACTGCTGATATCGGCCTGCTCGGAATGCGAGCGCGGAAAGACGGTGAAATGGTCGAAGCAGTCGATATCGGCGTCGGCGGCGGGATCGGCGAGGAGCCGTCGTTCGTCGAATACATCCGCCAGCGGGTGCCTGCAGACGAGGCTCCGGGTGCGATCCGTAACCTCGTCCAGGCGTTTGCGGCCCACCGCGAACCCGGCCAGACGTTCCGACAGTGGGTCGATTCGACCGGCGAGGAGGCACTCGTCGAACTCTGTGAGCCCGAAGAGACGAGCTACGAGGATCCGTGTCTGACCGACGCCAAGCAGTCGTGGTACCCCTTCGCCGAAGAGGAAGGTGCCGACGGGGAGGTTGCCTCCGCCGATGACTGATCAGTCAACAGGCGTGGCGAGCGTCGAGGAGACGGATCGACGATCGATCAGCCCACGGACGCCGCCGACCGAACACGTCTCAGCCGACGTTGCACCAGAGCTGTTTGATGCCGCGCTGTCGAACTGATACGGAGTGTTGTACTTAATTACCGCCCATCGGCCTCCTGACCGGCGATCGGCGGCACCGACGGACGACAGAACAGAGCGGCGATCGGCAAGATACACACGACGACTCTCAGTAGTCAGTCAGAACAGCCGATGCTCGTCGATAACTCAGCGGTATCTACGCCGGCATCGGCGTCCGTCGCCGTCACCTCCCGGACGAACGCAACGAAATTATCGAAGACAAGCTTCGCCTCGCAGGCCTGCTGATAGTTCTCGTCGGTAATTTCGTCCAGCACCGATCGGAGCCGTTCGTCGGAGAGCTCCTTTCGGTGGACGAGTTCGCGGGCAGTCTTCGTATCGTACTCGGGGTGGAACTGGACACCGAAGACCCGACCGGTATGAAAGCCGTGGTTCGAGTACTCGTTCGTCGCGAGCGGCTCGCTTCCGGGAGGGAGCGTCGTTACCTCGTCGGAGTGGCTCGTAAAGGCCGTAAACTCCTCGCTGATACCATCGAACAGCAGCGAGTCGCTTACCTGCTCGATCGAACTGTAGCCGACCTCGTAGGCCCCCATGTCTTCGACCGTTCCGCCGAGGACGTCCGCGAGCAGCTGGTGGCCCCAACAGATCCCCAGAAACGGCATTCCGCGATCGATCGCGTCGCGAACCCACGATTTGGTCGATTCGATCCACGGCTCGTCCCAGTAGACCGACGAACGGGAGCCGGTGACGACGGCGCCATCGAACGCAAAGCTGTCGGGCGTCTCACCATCGGTGACGTCGAACTCTGACAGGGAAGCGTCGAGTTCGCGCCGAAAGTTTCGGGTCGTGTTCTGGTCCTGGTGGGCCGCGTTCAGGACCGCGATCCGGAGCTGACTCATTGGACGCTAGTGGCAACTCGATATAGATAGGGCTTCTGTCGAGTGCTGGCGTTGCCGCAACCGCCGACAGGCATCAGTGTGTCGCTGACACGGGTTGGGGATCGGACTCGGACGGGTTCAGTTTCCCGTGTCCGGCAGCCACACCGCGTCTCCCGTCCGGCAGCTACACCGTGTCTCCCGTCCGGCAGCCACACCGCTCACTGCTCGTCGGCGTGACGCCGGAGCACGCCGAGCAGCCGATCGTTGACCGTCCGCGATCGCTCGACGAAACAGCAGTGGCCCGCGCCGTCGAGTTCGACGAACTCCCCACGGGGTAGCCCTCGTGCGAGTTCGCGGCCGGCCGAAGCCGGTACCAGTTCGTCTCTACTCCCGTGAATTACCTGTGTCGGCTGGGTGAGTTCGACGAGCCAGTCGCTCGCGTCGAACCCATCGAGTGTGGCCACCTGTGCCTCCCAGCCGGCCCGATCGGCGTCACCGTCGCTTCGCCAGTCGACGATCCCGTCGCGAACCTCGGGCTGCTTCTCGAGAAACGCCGCCGAGAACCCCGCCGACAGCGAGTCACGAAGGGCCGCCCGATCGTCCGGCGGCGCAAACAGCGGTTCGAGATCGAACGCGGTGGCGCTGGCGGCGGTTCCAAAGAGCGTCAGCGTCTCGACTCGAGACGAGGTCCGTGCCGCCGCGAGCGCGATCGCTCCGCCGAGTCCACAGCCGACGAGGTGGGCCGATCGAACCTCGCAGTCTGCCAGCACCGCCTCTACGTCCGCGACGAGCGTCTCCATCGTGTACGGTCCCGGCGGGGCGTCCGATCGACCCGTCCCGCGAAGATCCCAGACAATCGCCTCGTGGGGGCCGGCGACGGCACGGTGTTGCCACCCCCAGGACCAGCCGCCGAGGCCGGCCTCGGGAATAAAGACCACGGGGTCGCCACTCCCCTGACGATCGTAGTACAGCGAGACGTCACCGTTCGTAGCTGTCGGCATACCCGTTCTAGGGACGATCGGGGAAAGAAAGCGACGGTCTCGATCGACACCGAAACGAGTCCGACAGTCTCGATCGATCGGCGTCGACGCCGTTCAGGCGTTCAACACGTTTCGCAATACGTCGGGCGCATCGTCGAGCGCATCGTCGAGATCCTCGACGTTCGGGCCGCCACCCTGTGCGAAGTCCGGCGGACCACCGCCGCCGCCGCCGACCTTCGCGGCGAGTTCGCCGACGACCTCGCCGGCGTTGACGCCGACGTCGTCGGGTACTGCCACGACGAACTGGGCCCCGTTCTCGCCGCTGCCGAGGACGGCGATCGATTCCTCCGCGACGAGTGCGTTCGCGGTCGCGCGGAGTTCACCCATGTCGGCGTCGATTCGATCGATGATGGCGGTCGTTTCGCCGACCTCGACTTCGTCGCCGCTCCCGCCACCGCCGGCGCGGGCCGCCGCGAGCTGCTCTTTCAGGTCCTCGATCTGCTTGCCACGGCCTTTCCACTCCTCGAAGAATCGGTCGGCAGTCTCGGGCACGTCGTCGGGGGCGACGTCGAGGATCTCCGCAGCCTCGTAGAGGGCGTCTTCTTTCTCCTGTGTCGCCTCGATCGCCGCCTCGCCAGCAGCGAAGGTGAGCCGTTCGACGCCGTCCTGGACGCGCTCTGCGTTCAGTATCTTGATCGCGCCGATATCACCCGTTCGGGCCACGTGGGTCCCACCACAGGCCTGGACGTCCTCGTCGACGTGGATCAGCCGGATCTGCTCGCCCGGCGGGATCCCACCCTGGTAGAGGTCGAAGCCGTGTTCGGCCTCGGCATCGTGACGATCGGGCCACTCCTGGCTCACGGTCGTGTTGTCCATGACGATCTCGTTTGCCACGTGCTCGATTCGCTTGACGTCCTCACGATCGATTCGCTCGTAGTGGCGCATATCGATCCGGGAGGAGTCGATGCCCTTCTGTGCGCCGGCCTGGCGGATATGATCGCCGAGGACCTGGCGGGCGGCGTGAATGACGATGTGTGTCGCCGTGTGGTGGCGCATAAGCTGGCGGCGGCGCGTGGCATCGACCTGTCCGTTGACGAACTCGCCTTTCCCCGGACTGGCGTCGGTGCGGTGAAGGATCACGCCGTCTTCGATCTGGACATCCTCGACGTCGACCGTCGTGTCGTCAGTCGAGAGCGTTCCCGTATCCGCGGGCTGGCCACCGCCTTCGGGATAGAACATAGACTGGTCTAAGACGACGTCGTAGCCGTCCTCGCGCTCGAAAACGTCGAGTACCATCGCCTCGAACTGGGTCCGTTGCTGGTCGTCGTAGTAGAGTTTCTCAGTTTCTGGAAGGTCAGCGAAGCGTTCGTCTTCCTCCTGGTCGATCGTGTCGGCAGTTTCGGGCGTCTCCTGGCGCTGTGCGACGAGGCTATAGAAGTCATCGGGAACGTCGACCTCGGCTCCAGCGTCGTCGGCGATCTCTGCGACCATATCCGGCTGGATGCCATGGGAGTCATAGAGCTCGATCAGCTCGTCGGTCGGGATCGGCTCGTCTTTCTCGGCGTACTCCTCGGCGATGCTCTCGACCCGTCGGCCGCCGCGTTCGAGCGTCTCGCGGTATTTTTCAACCTCGGTCCGGACGATATCGCGGATGGTATCACGGTTCTCGTATTCGAGGCGCTTGGCCTGCATGTCGACGAGTTCGTCCAGCGGTGCATCGACGCCGACGTTGTCACAGAGTCGCTTCGTGCGACGGAGTACCATCCGCGCGAGATAGCCCGTCCCGACGTTCGAGGGGACGATACCGTCGCCCAGCATGTACGCGAGGGTCCGGCAGTGGTCGGCGATCGCGTAAATATCCTCCAGGGGCTCGACCAGCCCGCGAAGTTCGTCGGTCGAAACGTCGAGCTGGGCAGCGAGATCGTCGCGAGCAGCCTCGACATCGACGACGTCGTCGATGTCGAGCTGGCCCGACAGTCGGGCGGCGCGGTTGACGAGTGCGTCCTGTTCGTCGGTGTACTCGATCCCGGCGTTGTCCTTCAGGAAGGCGATCATTTCGGGGTAGATCGCCTCGTAGACCGTCGGCGTCCCCTGGCTCATCCAGGTCCACCGTTCGAGTCCATACCCCGTATCGACGACGTAGGTGTCCATGTAGGAGTAGCGGTTCCCGTCTTTGAGCTCGTACTCGCCGTCGGGATCTTGCTCCATGCACATGAACACGAGCGTCGCAAGTTCGAGGCCCTTGTAGATAACCTCGATCGCCGGCCCAGCGTTGCCGCCGCCGACCCACGGATCCTCGATGTAGGTGACGTCGGTGATATCCGCACCCAGTTCGGTAAGCAGTTCGTCACAGAGTTCGACGGTCCGATCTTTCCAGTAGACCTCGCCCTCGTAGGCGTACTCCTCGTCTGCGTCCTCACGGACATTAAACGCGTGGTGGGCCATCATTTCGAAGGCCATCGTGTGGCGTCCCGTCTTGCCGACGTTGTCGATGTCCTGCATCCGGATGCACGGCTGGGAGATCGTCAGCGGGTTCGCCGGCGGTGGCGTCTCACCGCTGGTGACCAGCGGCTGGAAGTCGTAGATCGACGCCTGCGTGAGCAAGACATCGTCTCGCCAGCGGTTTGCCGCGACCGGATACGGGTCGATCCGCTCGTGATCGTGCTCCTCGAAAAAGGAGAGAAACGCCTCCCGCATCTCCGCTAAACTGTACTCCGTCGCGAACCCGGGCTCGCCGATAAAGTCGTACTCCGCACACGGCGGCTCGCCACAGGTCTCACGGCCGTGGTCGCGCGTCCAGAAGTGGGCCCCACAGTCGGCACACTCCTTGCGTTCGAATCCTTCCTCCTCGAAGTACTCGAGGCGGTACTCGTCCGCCAATTCGCTCATTATACCTGTTTGGCCAGCCAGCGCGTAAAACAGTACTGGTTGTTTGGTTCGGCCCGAACACGAACGATCCGCGACCGACTGTGCTGGCCGAGCCGATTTCGTCCGAACTGATTTAGCAAACGCCCGCAGATGTTGAATGAAGTATCAACCACGTCCGTTTTTACCCGATGGGGTCGTATTCCGGAACCAGTCAGCCGTATTATCCAACACATATTTATTCTTGTTCGCCGGGTATGCGTGACGAGGACCACCACTCGATCGCACCCATGGCCAGTATCGTCCTGTACGTCGCGGCGACCGAATCGGCTGCCGATTCGGGCGCAACTGAACTCGAACGAGCCGGCACTCGCCTCTCGG
>SL_4KL_010_BRINEDRAFT_10000452_pt1 | contig 20983 bp, 17 predicted proteins | sample SodLak_010_BRINE_2_FD_10664 | JGI IMG/M metagenome (IMG submission 10664) | reverse complement strand
TGAACGGCGCACTTTTAACAGGGTTTTGGGGCACAGACCTGAAAGAGCTGCACGATTTGAAAGAGGATAGTTCCAGTCGTGATCAGATTGTAGAGGAGCTGCAGGAGTATGGCGAGCAGTGGGAAAAGTTTGGGTTCTACTCGATGTTTAGAAAACTACTGCTTACAAATGACGGCGTTGATGAACTTGCGGGCATGGCAAATGCCGAGCGAATTTTTACCAATCTGTACCAGCTTGCGGAAATCTGTTCCGGGGCTGAACTGGAGTTTGGTTTTGAACCACGCAGACTTCTGCACTGGTTTGAAAAACAGATGGCTGATCCTGATCAGGATGATGAAAAAACGCTGCTTCTTGAAAGCGATCAAAATCTCGTGACCATCAGCACGATCCATAACAGCAAGGGGCTGCAATTTCCCGTGGTATTTTGTCCGACATTGTGGGAAGGACGAACAAACAAGAAAGAGACTCTGTATGAATACCATCCCGAAGGTGAAAATGAGCTTGTTATAAATATTGATCAGGTGGACAATGAGCAGCGCGCGGATGCACAGAGGCGGGGACGGTTTGAGGCTGTTGCCGAAGAGGTGCGGAAAATGTATGTGGCACTGACTCGCGCCGAGTATAAGTGTTATGTGATGTGGGATCATCATACCGATTCTAACTATTCCGGTCTGGGTTCCTTGCTGTTGGGAAAAGAATTGATGATGGAGGCGCTTGATGATAAGAATATAAAATTTAAAGAGGGTGGTGAATTAACGGGTGAAACAGTTTTGGAGAAGCTTCGTGAGCTGCAAAAACAGTCACCGGAGTCGATAGATTTGAAAACTGTTGAAGATGGAAGTCCCCGTGAAAATCCGGTACAATTGAGCGGCATGGAGGGAGATTCACTATCACCGCAGGTTTATAACGGCCGAGAGCAGCTGCCGGTTTATCATGCACAACACAGTTTCTCATCGCTGATGCACCGTTCAAAAGCGTCGGATGAGCGGGATTATGATCAATATTCGATTGAATCGTACCTTGAAAAAATTGCCCCGAAACCAAAACGGTCGGGCTCTCGAACAATCTTTGATTTTCCAAAGGGAGCGGATGCCGGTACAGCGATTCACCATCTGTTTGAGCATGAAAAGGTGGACTTCAGCACAGTTTTGGAAAACAGTCACAGAGAGTGGATTGAGGAGTTTTTGGAGGGGTACCCGTATGAGAAAGAGTGGGCACCGGTGCTTGAAACAATGCTGAAAGACGTGACGGGTTCAGAGATTGGGGATCTGCAGTTATCTGCAGCAGTACCGGATGATGAACTGCGCGAAATGGAGTTTACGTTTGCGGCATCGGAGCCGTCCGGTGAAGAGTTGATTCAGGTAATTCGAGGGGATGATCACGATCGAAAAGTGTATCAACCCGCAGCCCAATTCCTTACAGGTTTTATTGATTTGATTGTTCGGCAAAATGACACGTATTACATCCTCGATTATAAATCCAATTATTTGGGTGATTCTCCTGATGATTACAACCAAGATCGGTTAAAAGATGAAATTGAAGGAGCGGGATACGATCTGCAATATCATCTTTATACCGTGGCATTGGTGAAATTTTTGCGGAGTACGATTCCCGATTTTGATTACGACAAACACTTCGGTGGAGCGGCTTACCTGTTCGTTCGTGGAATGGAGGTGGGGAGCAGCCGCGGTGTCTGGTTTGATAAACCGAACTTCGAAGTTATCCGAAAATTGGAATCTGTTTTGGGGGGGAGTGATGAGTAGAACGACAGACAGAAATTGGTGGAAAGATGGCGTTGAATCCGGCTGGGTTGGCAGGTATGAACAGGAGATGATCTACTACCTTGAAAGCGAATTCGGAGTGATGACTGAGGATGAAAAGCTCTGCACGGTATTTGCATCACTATTCGTAAAATCGGGTCATGTGGCGCTCCCGCTGGATCGAACCGTCACTGAATGGGGAGAAATTGTTGACCTGGAAAAGGAATCGATTGAGTTACTACCCGAAAATATCGATTTGAACACCTTGAAAAGCGGGAATCATGTTGGAAAAAACGGAGAGATGAAGCCGTTCATTCTGGATGATGATTCTCTTTCTATCCGCCGTTATCGTGAGCTGGAAAAGCAGGTGATCGATTGGATTAAAGATAGATCTACGGGGTATTCCCCGCCGGTGATCACTGACCTGCATAGACAGCAGCTCGACAGACTGTTCCCATCGACAGAAGATGAAATTGATTGGCAAAAAATTGCTGTGGCAATGTCTGTCATCAAACCGTTTCTGATTATTTCGGGTGGGCCGGGGACCGGAAAAACGACGACCGTGGCAAAAATTTTAGCTATGCACCTGCGATTGGCTGAAAGGCCGCTGAAAATTGCCCTGGCTGCTCCAACGGGTAAGGCGGCGGGACGAATGGGAGAAGCGCTTATGAATCAGCTGCAAACGCTCGGGCTGAGTGATGAAGAGCTGACTCGATTTCCTGATGAGGCGAAAACAGTTCATCGACTGCTCTATGGAAAGGAGGAGCGTGGCCTGCTTCCATCGGCACGAAGGGAGATGTTAAACTACGATCTTGTGATTGTTGATGAGGCGTCTATGATTGATCTGACGCTGATGAATCGGCTTTTGAGGCATGTGGGCGAGAATACAAAGCTGATTTTCCTGGGGGATAAAGATCAGCTCTCCTCGGTTGAGGCCGGGGCCGTATTTTCAGACCTGTGCCAAAAGAAGGAAAACGGGTTTACTACCGATACGGCGAATTTGTTGAAACAGTTTGATATAAATGGTCAACTTCCGGAAGCGGTGAAATCTTCGCTGGATGATTCTATTGTGTACCTGACTAAAAGTTATCGGTTTGGTGAAGATAGCGGAATTGGCCGGCTGGCACAGCTGGTGAAATCAGGTAGTGCAGAGGTGGAACGTGTTGAAGAGATTTTTAACAGGTTTGATGAATTAGAGCACCGTTTATTTTCGTACGATAAGGAGGATCTGGAATTTCTGTCGGACCATATGAACCGAAAGGCGGAAAAATTGAAGGAGTTACGATCTCCGGAATCTTTGATGGAATTTTGGAAAGAGTCAGCGTGGCTGACACTCCACCGCCGGGGTTTGGATGGATCGGAATACCTGAATAGCATGATTGAAAATTCGCTGGTGAGGCGGCATACCGTGACGGCTGAACATGGCTGGTACCACGGCCGGCCGATAATTGTGACGCGGAATGATTATAACCTCGGCATATTCAACGGTGATATGGGCGTTTGTATGGAGGAGAATGGAGCCTTTTGGGTCTATATTGAGAGTGGATCAGAATTGAAGAGGGTTTCACCGCAGCGGCTTTTGCACATACAGCCGGCCTACTTTTTAACGGTTCACAAAAGCCAGGGATCGGAATTTGATCATGTGCATCTGCTGTTTCCGCGTCAGGAATCGCAACTGTTGTCGAGAGAGCTGTTGTACACGGCTATTACAAGATCGCGAGAGAAATTTACGTGTCACGGTAATATGGAATGGATTTCGAGTGGAGCTGACCGGCCATTGAAACGATATACGGGGCTTTCCAAACTGGTGAAAACGTTGGGTTGATGGTGATACGCAGAGCCGCGGAGAGTATGCACGCGGAGCCGCAGAATCGCGGAATTTTGGTTGGAAGCTTTGTGTAGTGATGGGTCTCAAAAACTTCTGCGTCATTGCGCCTCTGCGAGATGTATTGCACGCTGAGTCGCAGAGCCGCGGAATTTTGGTTGGAAGTTTTGTGTAGTGATGGGTCTCAAAACCTTCTGCGCCTTTGCGCCTCTGCGAGATGTATTGCACACGGAGTCGCAGAGTCGCGGAGTGGGAATATGATTGTAAATTAGGTTGTTAGCTTCAATAAGCCTTCTGCGTCATTGCGCTTCTGCGTGATTATAGTACAAAGAACTTGGTTTTTAAATACGGGTTTACAGTATTTTTATCTTCTATGAGTATATCAACCCGAGTAAACTGTATTGAAAGAAGTAGGTAATATTATGAATCTCATAGCTGAATCTTATTCTGAAAATTTCACGACAGAAGAGTCAGAAATGGTTCAGAAGTTGATGAAAAAATCGGAAGAAGAGCTGAATTATATCGATACCATTTGTGGAAGACAGGTGGGAATGTTGTTGAAAATGCTTATAAAAATCGGCGGCATAAAAAAGATTCTTGAAATAGGCACATTTACCGGTTACTCAGCCATGATGATGGCGGAGGCCCTTCCTGAAGATGGCCATATTACCACATGCGAGATCAATGAGAGATTTATAGAATTAGCGAAACCTTTTTTCGATCGCGAAGAGTATCAACACAAAATTACTTTAATTGAAGGGGATGCTCGTGAAACAGTACCGTCGATAAAATCAACATTCGACCTGGTATTTATCGATGCCGACAAAGCTAACTATCTCCACTATTACGAACTGGCTAAAGCGAAGTTAAACCCGAATGGAATAATCGTGATTGATAATACACTTTGGGGAGGTGAAGCGATTGATCACTCATCAGAAAAAGGGGAAATCATAGATGAACTGAATCGAAAAATTACAGATGATGATACCACTGAGCAGGTAATGCTTCCGGTGAATGATGGGATTACGATTGTTCGATTAAAATAATCGGCTACATAATTACTTGCCGAAAGATAGCACGCGTACGGGATCTGTCTTTGCTGCAAAGCGTGCCGGCAACCAGGATGCCAGTGTACAGAGGCCGATTGTTACAACTGAGACGATTACAAAATCGAAAAGGTGAGGTTCAACCGGTACTGTGCTCATGTAGTAGTTTTCTTCGGATAGCGGAATAATTTGAAACTGTATCTGCAGCCAGAAGAAAAGTAGAGATATACCTATCCCAATGATAAGCCCTGTGATGGCCACAAATAGCCCTTCAAGCAGGAATATACGGCGAATTTCTTTACTCTTGGCCCCGATGGTTTTTAAAATTCCAACATCCCGTACTCGCTCCAGTACCATCATCAAAACGGTGCCAATTAAGTTAAATGCCGCCACGATAATCATCACGCTGATGACAAACGGAATGGTCTCCTCCTGGAGGTCCACCCAGGCAAAAATATTTCGATAGCGCTGGTAGATGTTCTCGGTAATATGCGGGAACGATGTAGCATCGCGAATATCTCCATATACAACTTCGATATCATCGATGTTTTGAACATTAATTTCGAGTGCGGTGGCCTGATTGGTGCTGTAGCCAAACAATACTCGTGTGCTTCGGATATCGGTAATGGCAAAACTATCATCAAACCGATCGATCCCGGTTTGATAGACACCGGTCAGGCGATACTGCTGTATTTCCGGAGTATTAAAAGGTGAGGGGAGTCCATCAAGCGCGTAAACCGTAACTCTATTACCAAGATCGGCACCAATTTCGTTTGCCAGCGTAGCCCCTAAAATAATTCCGGGATATCCGTCATCACTCATAGAGAGATCGTATTCTCCTGAGGTGATATAATTTCTGAGTTGAGTTACATCACCATCGGGCGAAACACCTTTGATCATCGTGCCGCTGATGTCGCGGGTGGATTGAATCATCACCTCACCCATGATTACTGGCTGTGCCTGACCCACACCGGGGCGATCTTCAATAAAGGTTTGAAGAGTATCAGCTCGTTGTATTGGCTCGCCGAGGTAAGCATTTACGGTAACGTGGGGTGCGAACCCGAGAATTTTTTCGTTGATAGTGGATTTAAACCCGTGCACAATTGAAAGTGCAATAAGCAGACCTGCCGCACCGATAGCAACACCGGCAATAGCCATATATTTAATAAAAGAGAGAAACCGGGAGTCCCGGTTTTGTCCCTTAAAATAACGGCTTGCTACATACCAGGTGAAATTCATGCTGCAGACAGGTTGAGGGATACCGGAAATGCGGTACGAAGTTCATCAAACAAGAGGTCGATAAAACGAATCATGAATGTGTGTTTCCGGTAAATTAATAGATCGTTAAACGATCTGATTAACGATGCATTGCGGGTTGTGTGAAATTAGTGCCATCAACGATTTATGAATCCTGAACTATTCAGGTTTCATTTGTGGGAAAAAGAGCACGTCGCGGATGGAGTCGGAGTTGGTCATAATCATCGCCAAGCGATCGATCCCGACACCGATACCTGCTGTTGGAGGCATTCCGTACTCGATGGCCCGTAAGAAATCTTCATCAATGGTCATCGCTTCATCGTCGCCATCTGCGCGCAGTCGTGCCTGCTCTTCAAATCGCTCACGTTGATCGATTGGATCATTGAGCTCTGTAAATGCATTGGCGATCTCTTTGCCGTTACACACGGCTTCAAATCGTTCTACAAGTCCTTCTTTTGAGCGGTGCTTTTTGGCCAGCGGACTCATTTCGATCGGATAATCGGTAATGAATGTGGGCTGAATGAGCTTGTGCTCCACGGTTTCGCCGAAAATTTCATCGATCAGCTTACCTTTGCCCATGCTTTCGTCCACATCAATATGGAGTTCTTTGGCGATCTTGAAAATTTCTTCCGTCGATTTTCCGGAAAGGTCGTGACCGGTTTCGTTTTCAATCGCCTCGTACATTGGAATACGCGGCCAGGGACTTTTGAAATCAATTTCGTTTTCGCCAACCGTAACTTTGGTGGAGCCGTGTAGATCAATGGCTACTTTTTCAATCATCTTCTCCATAAAGTCCATCATCCAGTTGTAATCTTTGTAGGCTACATAGAGCTCAACCTGGGTAAACTCAGGATTGTGGAAACGGGAGAGGCCTTCATTTCTGAAATCTTTCGAGAATTCGTAGACGCCATCAAACCCACCAACAATTAGCCGTTTTAGATAGAGCTCGTTGGCTATACGGAGGTACAGGTCGATATCCAGCGCGTTGTGATGCGTGACAAACGGCTTTGCGGCAGCGCCACCATAAATTGGTTGCAGGATTGGAGTTTCCACTTCCAGGTAACCACGCTCATTCATAAAACTCCGCATGGTCTGCACCATTTGTGTGCGTTTGCGAAAGGTGTCGCGAACATCGGTATTTACAATAAGATCTACATAGCGCTGTCGATATCTCTGCTCTTTATCGGTAAAAGCATCGTAGGTTACTGTTTCACCATCTTCATTTTCCACCTCTTTCGGGGTTGGAATAGGGCGGATAGTTTTGCCAAGAAATTCAAACGACTCAGCATGGATGGTCGTCTCTCCTGTACCAGTTTTAAACACAAACCCTTTAATACCGACAAAATCTCCAATGTCGGTCAGTTTCTTGAATACTTTATTGTAGTAATCGCGGCCGAGTTCATCGGTGGCTACATCATCCCGGCGAATGTATACCTGAATGGTGCCTTGAGAATCCTGGAGGGTGAAAAAGGAGGCCTTACCCATAATCCTTCGGGTCATAACCCGCCCGGCAACAGAAACCCGCACGACATCACCGGGTTGATCGGGTGTATCAGTGATGAAGGAGTCTTCATCGGAGAGAATTTCGGTGGAGGAGTGAGTTACTTCATAATCGTAAGGGTAGGGAGTTACGCCCAGTTCTCGAAGTTGATTTAGTTTTTCTCTTCGTATTTCTTGTTGTTCGCTTAAAGATGGTTCAGCGTTGCTCATGAAGGTAATTGGGTCAAAAAAATAATTTCTGTTTACAAGCTAACTAAAATACAAAAAATGAGTGGAAGATTGCACCTTAAAGCGGGCCTGAATAATTACTGCACTCAATGATGAATCGTAAGGTAATATTAAACAAGTGATCGGTGAATATTTTATATTAAGTATGAATATTTTGTAATTAGACGCCTATATTTTTTGACTGATCAGTTATTTCTACCGATTCATCATAAAAAGTTACCGGAATCTATTTTTGGCGGGTTCGAAGAGCGCGACCTAAATCCTGGCGATGGACCTGTTGAAGTCAGTGAATCACTTTCCGGTAAGCTACTCTTACAAAAATTGATTGCCAGCCGCTTCGAAATTGAGGCTCCCGAAATCATCACAAAAAAGTACGAGAAACCCCGTGTGTATTACAACGGGAATGAAATTTCCGTCAGTTTTTCGCACACTTCGGGTGCTGTAAGCGGGGCCATTTCGAAGGAGTATATTGTGGGGCTTGATATGGAGAGTTTGAACCGAAATGTTCATCCACGGCTTACCTCAAGAATGAAACATCCGAGAGAAGAGGATGCACTTTATAGTGGTGACAGCACGTTACGTATCTGGACACTGAAGGAGGCCGCCCTGAAAGCAATTGGCACCGGATTGCGAGTACCGATGAATAGTGTCTGCTTGAAAAAGGAATCGGAAGATGAATATTCCGTGGAATTTAATGATGGAAAAGAAGCAAAAATTTGTAGCTTTCAGGAAAGCAATCAGTGGATTTCCATCTGCTATTATAAATCGTCTACCAGCCCCTAATTATATGTTTATTTCCACGATAACTCGAAATGAGATAAAAAAAGAAATTTCTGCCGCCAAGGCCAAACATAGTGATGAGATGGGAGTTATCCGTCTGCTTTTTGCCCCGACAGAAATTACAGAAGCAAATTTTAGTGATGTTTGTGCATCATATAGTCATTTTTCGCAGGATGATTTTGATACGGTTGTAATTGTAGAATCTCAGCCGGGGAGCCATGAAAAGAAACTCCCAATGCCGTCAAAAAAAGTATTTAGTACACATCTTGGGGAAGTTCCCGCAAATGATAAGCTGCGCAATGAATTGTGCGATGAGGATGATGATTTTTTCATTGATGACGAAGCGTATAGTGATGAGTTAAGTTTTTATTCGCACCTTCCCATACTGCAAACGGTATTGGAGGATTTTTCAGTGTTGAGCCTCCAAATTACAGATGAAAGTCCATTTATAGTTAAAGAGCTTGCTTATTCACTCGAGGAAATTTTAGCCTCCCGTAACGCATTGATTATTTTTTGCTGTGATTTTGATGCTGCCGGTACAGATAATTTAGATGATATTTTCGAACTCTACGAAAAAAATAATCTCTCCGGTTTGATGAACAGGTTAAATTCCGGCGAGGTAAAAATTGAGGGTGCAGGCTCTTTCTTTGCGGGACTGTTGGTTGCCCGAAAATGGGGATTAAAACTCCATCGAAAAGAGATCGGTGGATCGTCCTATTCAGTTTTTGGAGAAGTTCAGGTTCAACCCATTATCGGGTAATGAAAACCAAACCCTCCATATCGATTATCGGTACGGGTGCATTGGGTTCATCTCTGTTGGATTTTTTTCGTAATGAACAGTTCCCCATTTTGTCGATCTGGAACAGCAGAGAGGGAAAGATTTTCAAAAATGGTGAAACGCTCGCACGTTCACCCGACCAGCTACAGCACCTCAATAAGGATGAACTGGGCGAGTGGATTTTCATTACCGTTCCGGATGATCAAATCAAAAAAGTGTCTGAAACGTTATCACTCCTCGATATAGATTGGAGCGGTCGTTCTGTAGTTCACTGCTCCGGCTCCAAAACATCAGCTGAGTGCCGGCCATTGGCAGAAAAANGGGCGCTAACTGCATCTATGCATCCCATTCAGACATTCCGAAGATCGGACGGCAGAGAGCGATTATCATCTATTTATATTAGTGTTGAGGGAGATTCAGAGCTAACCGACCGTCTCTCGGGCGTCATCGGGATGATGAATTCTAAAGCGGTACCGCTGACAATAAAGCAGAAACAGGTTGTGCATCTTGCTGCGGTGTTGGCATCGAACTACCTGGTAACGCTTCTCCGAGAAGCCGAGGAGCTGTTGGAAGGAGAGAAGGTTGAAGGCGGATTAAATATTCTGCATCCGTTGATTAACCAAACTGTGCAGAACGTTCTTGAAAAGGGGACTGCGGCGTCGCTCTCCGGCCCTGTTTCGCGGGGTGATAGTGAAACTCTGCAATCACACCTGAAGCTTTTAGAAAAGAAGCCGGATAAAATGGCGCTTTATAAAATTCTCGGCCGGCAAACGGTTCATCTTGCAAAAAAGAACGGGCAGGTACCCCGCGGTGAAATAGAAAAAATGGAAGAGCTGCTTAAAAGGTAATTTTCCGTTCTATACCCTATTCATCAAACGTTCTTAAAAAATATCTGTTCAGTTTGATGAACGTAGTTCTAAGATTTGAGTCTTTGTCCGTATTTCGATCACCATCAAAAAAAAGCCCTAAATAGTTATGGCACAATCATATTTTTATCAAAAGGTGTACAAAATTGTTGAACAGATACCGTATGGAAAAGTAACCACCTATGGTGCTATTTCAGGGGCAATTGGTGTGAGGTCGGGAGCACGAACGGTTGGCTATGCGCTAAACAATTTAATTACACATCCCGGTGGTGAANAATATCCGGCNCACAGGNTCGTNAATGCGNTGGGTCANNTNANNGGGCGGGGCCATTTCCCGGGCGATTCGATGAGAGAGAAGTTAGAGCAGGAGGGAGTTAGCTTTAAAAAGGAGTATACCGTAGATATCGATAAACACTTTTGGAGTCCCGTTGAAGCAGCGGAAAATTTAAGTGAATAAAAAAACCGGATTGCAGAAAGAACTCTGCAACCGGCAAAAGTTGTCTATTAAAAAATGTGGTTAAGGGTGATATCGTACCGGAGGGTATCATCACGGAAAGGAGAATTGAAAAGTCCGTCCGGAATCATGCCAAATCCCTGTTCGGGGGGGACAATTATAACTCTACGTTCACCACGCTTCATTCCAATTATTCCGCGTTTCAACCCTTCGGTAAATGCACGGGTAACATTAAAACTATCCTGTTGGCGGTTTGTGATAACCTGAATATCGGAGACGGGAAATGCAGTGGGNGANTCGCTGTTNTTTTGAAAACTACTGTAGATAATATCNCCATCGAGATTTCTGAGCGTCATNAAAACTTCNACATCATCNCGTNNNACAACTCTGTCTTCACCATANCCTTCTTCTACGATGTATTTAACCGCGCCACCGGTTATCTCTTCCCCTTCAATACCGGTTATATCAAACGGTTCGGGGACATTTTCAAAAGTTGGTTCTTGCAGGCCGGGGAGATCATCATCACAGGCGATAAAGATCAGTGAAAAAAGTACCGGAAAAATAATGGCGTATTTTGCGATTGTGCGCATGTAATCTTTAGGATTCTTTATGGAAATTAGAAAATTTCAATTTTGTAAGGTCGTGATTTTACCCGTCGGGATAAAGAGTAATTTTGCTCTATTATTGGGTTATGATGCAACTCCTTCACCTAACGCAGCATCAAGCTCTTTCTTGCGTCGATAGTGAGCAAATCTACTAAGTAGAATAGAAAACTGGTACAGTAGAACCAGCGGCAGAGCAATCATCAGCTGTGATACCGGATCGGGTGGAGTAAGAACGGCAGAAACAAGCAGAGCTCCAACAATAGCGTGGCGTCTGTATGTGCGCATTCCTTCGGGTGTAATCAACCCGACTTTAGATAGGAAATAGCTCACTACGGGAATTTGAAAAAGTATTCCGCATGAGAGGGTCCATAGTGCCACGGAGGTAAAATATTCGTTGATATCGAACTCGTTACTTATAACCGAATCGATGATGAACTGCGTGAAGAACTGAACGGCAAAGGGCACGAGAATAAAGTAACCGAATGCGATTCCAAGCAGAAAAAAGAAGTTGATGAACATCGCATTGAGCACGGTTTTTATCTTTTCGCCGGAGCCCAGGGCGGGTTCTATAAACGCCCAAAGCTGGTAGAAAAGAATGGGCGATCCGATGATTCCACCGATGATTATCAGTGTTCCCCAATAGGTGAAAAACTGGCCGGGCAAGCGACGGGAGATAAGNGAGAGGTCTACCGCATTAATCGGCATAATTTGGTACATGAAAAAATCAGCTCGTGCCGGTCCGAGAATAAATTGCTGGATAAAAAAGTCGGCAAAAATAAAAGCGATCACCATTCCTACCGCCATCCCGATCATTCCTTTAATGATTCTCCACCGTAACTCTTCCAGGTGGTCGAGGAAAGACATTGCAGCCGTAGGATCGTTTTCGGGAGGCTTTGCCTTTGGGGGGGTGGCCCCCATTATCTTGCGGTCTTTGTTTTCAGGCTTATCGGTAGAGCTCATGCAGTAGGTTTACAAGGTACAGATGGATATTTCTTGTTGATCTATTTTATGCGGATACAAAATCATACAGTGGAAATTCCATGCATAGATCTTTTACCTTTTTCTTTACATCGCTCAACACAGACTCATTTTCAGGAGATTGCAAAACGGTATCAATAAGTTCTACTACTTCTTTAAATTGTTCTTCCTTAAATCCTCTTGTGGTGAGAGCCGGTGCTCCAATTCGAATACCGGAAGTTACAAACGGACTTTCTGTATCGAAAGGAACCATATTCTTATTCACGGTAATGCCTGCTTTGTCGAGAGCTTCCTCGGCAACCTTTCCGGTCAGCCCTTTACTTCGCAAATCAACAAGAATAAGATGGTTGTCGGTACCACCACTTACCAAGTCGTAATCTTTAGATATAAATTCATCCGCCATCACAGCTGCATTCTTTATGGTCTGTTTTTGATACGTTTTGAATTCGGGTGTGAGCGCTTCACCGAAAGCTACAGCTTTTGCGGCAATTACATGCATTAGCGGGCCGCCCTGGCTGCCGGGAAATACTGCGGAATCGAGAACTTCACTCCAGTTTTTCACCCGACCCGATTTACGTGCTGTTACTCCTAATTTATTCTCACCATCATTCCCAACTAAAATCATACCGCCGCGAGGGCCGCGTAGAGTTTTGTGGGTTGTGGTAGTTACAACATCACAATAGGGCAGGGGATTGTTTAACTCGCCGGTGGCAATAAGCCCTGCTGTATGGGCCATGTCCATCCACAAGAATGCTCCCACTTCGTCGGCGATTTCGCGAAAAGCTTTATAGTCGAAATCACGGGAGTATGCACTGGCTCCGATGGAGATCATTTTGGGCTGAACTTCTTTGGCTTTTTCCCGAACCTTGTCAAGGTTTATGCGACCGGTCTCTTTTTCAACACCGTAAAATTCTGCCTTGTAGGTAATTCCTGAAAAGTTAACGGGAGAGCCGTGGGTAAGGTGTCCGCCGTGGGCAAGATCAAGTCCCAAAAGAGTATCGCCGGGCTCCATAAAAGCGAGATAAACTGCAGCATTTGCAGAGGCTCCGGAGTGTGGCTGAACGTTTACCCAATCGGCACCGAAAAGTTTTTTGGCTCGCTCGCGGGCAAGATTTTCAACTTCATCAACAAATTCACATCCGCCGTAATACCGCTTTCCGGGATATCCTTCGGCATATTTGTTCGTGAGAACAGTACCCATCGCTTCGATGGTTGCGCGCGAAGCAAAATTCTCGGACGCTATCAGCTCAAAATTTTCATTTTGGCGAGTTGTCTCTTTTTCGATATATGAATACAGCTCAGGATCTTGTTTTTTTAAAACATCCATGTCTTAAAATCTATTTGTCGGTTAGAGAGTGAATTTTGTTAACGCGCCGTTCGTGTCTGCCACCTTCAAATTTGGTGGAGAGCCATTCTTTAATAATTTCGTGAAGCTGATCTTTTGAGAGTTCACGCCCCGGCAGGCAGAGTATATTAGCATTATTATGCTGACGTGTAAGTTTTGCAGATTCAGTGGAGTAGACAAGCGCGCCGCGTACATTTGGAAACTTATTGGCGGTCATACACATTCCCTGTCCACTACCACAGATAAGAATTCCCAATTCGTGCTCTCCGGTGTTTACCTTTTGAGCAACCTGTACCGCATAGTCCGGATAATCAACGGAATCGGGGGAGTGGGTGCCAAAATCGAGCGGCATATGGTCGAGTAACTCTAAAATTTCTTTCGCCAGTTCTTTGGCTTCATATCCTGCGTGATCACTTGCTATCGGTATTATCATAATTGGGAATTAACAGTTTATTATGCCGTCAGTTTTTTTGATGATCGATGGGACAAGTTTCTCAAAAAAACTCGTTGCCGGGTAATCGATCATATCAATTAAATATCTCGAAAAAAACGGTTAGGAGAAAATGTTAAGTGATGAAATCATCAGAGCGATTTTTACTCCTGTTCAATCCCGGGTCGGCTAAAAAAGGTGGATACGGTGTCGGAAGCGATGCTGCCAAATATGCCGATGCCGCCCTCAACGTTATAGCGGACATTTGGAATTTCACCCGGTGGCAGGGTTGAGCCGCCAAGCTGCACATTTTGTGAGCGCAGGAATTCACCCATTTCGCTGTCCACAGAATTTATTACGATCAAGTTTTCCTCAAAAAAAGCGACACCGATCCACGGAAATAGCAGGGTGGTCGTTCCCTCATCGTCGATGTCAAAATTCCCTTCATTAATTAACCCGGATGAGTTGTTGGCAAAATCTTCGGGGTCAGAATCTCCATCAGCAACAGATGCGAGATAAAATGGCGTTAGTAAATCTTCGCGCGGATTCTCCTTAATGGCATTAAATACGTACCGATTTTGAGCTTCGGTTCTTTCGGTGGGAGAGAGCACGATTTCCAGCTGTTGATCACCGCGATACTCTATTCTTTCAGGAATTTCGTTTATAATTGATATTTGATCGGGGACAGTAGTGTGAGCGGTCAACTCATCATCCCGATTGTTGAAATCTATATCTATTCTGTAGGTGCGCCGTGGAATTACCCGGTGGTCTTGATTGGTCGGTACGTAGATTCCGTTGAAGCTTTGAGATCGCTGCATGTAATTAAAGCTAACTGCGTCATCTCCATTCTCATCAAGCAGGGTTACCAGTACATTGGCTCCACTTAATGCAGCATTTTGGAATGAGTACTCCTCATCAATAGCCAGGGTTCTGCTTAGTCTTACAACCGGCAGAGAACGGTCGGCAACAATGTACGACTCCAGAACAACATACTCCTCGTATTCATCCTGGCTGTTTGGATCACATCCGGCGACAATCAAACCGAAAATAAATAGTATAAAAACTGGGTATTTCATGGCTTAAAAGTTTACAGTGTATGATATGGATGGCAGGATGGGTAAGAGTGCTACTTCATCTCGCTGTACGGGATTTTCGTCAAAATCGTAGTTGTAGAACCAGATATTGCGACGTGAGTAGGCGTTGATCAGCTGGAATTGCCATTCGGCTTCTCCCCAATTAAAAAATGTACCCTCTCTTGCGAAGGCGAAATCAAGCCGATGATAGGAGGGAAGCCTTGAATTATTAATGTTACCCACGGTAAAGGTGTTTCGAGTGTTAACTCCCCACGGTACATTGGCGAATTGGGTTCGCCCTTGTGGTTCGGTATAGGCCTGGCCGGTGGCAAAACTGAATACGGAATTAGCGCTCCACCTATCGTTAATTTTGTAGTTGAGTACGAGGTTTAAATCGTGTGTGCGATCGTACTTTGGAGGGTAATAACGTCCGCCTGCTTCGGGGTTAGAGAGATCTACATTAAAGCCGGGGAATTGACGTCGTGTAATTCCGAAGGTGTACCCGATGAAACCACCGAGTCTTCCGGTCTGTTTTTCAAGAAACAGCTCAAAGCCGTAGGCGTATCCTTCACCGAACCGAAAAAGCTCTTGGTAATCGAGGCCGGAGGCGTCACTTACAAAGGGATCGAGCTCAAAAAGATCTCGCATGGTTCGGTAATAAATCTCGGCGTCGAAACCGTAGCCATCGAATGGGATAGTTTTTGCACCCAATACAAATTGGTCGCCATAGGCCGGGGGGACACCCTCATCGGTTGTGAGCCAAATATCAAACCCGGAGAAAGCCTCGTTGGTGATGAGCGTTAAAAACTGGTGGTAGCGACCGTATGCACCCTGAAGCCGAAATCGTGATGTTGGGCGGTATTCTACGGAGAGTCGGGGATCAAGCCGAAGATAACTGCCCTCGGAAAAGGCGTTCATTCGAAGACCGCCTTCAAAAATCCATTGGTCGGTAGGCCTCCAGCGATCTTGTGCATAGAGGGAGAGATACTGCGTTTCAATTCTGCTGTTAAATGTTTCTCTGCCGTCGAAGCTATCGCTATAGCGCAGCATTAAATTACCGGTCCAAAAACCTGTTGAGATGGTGTGCTTGTCGTTTGGCAGATACTCAAAATCTCCTTTTAGGGAGAAGTCATAAATTTCGTTGTTTTGCTCAAACGGAGTTCCGGCTATCTCAAATTCCGGTTCGCTGAAATAGCGGGAACCGGTGGCGGTAAATGATCCAAATACGCGATCTGAAAATATTCGCCGCCATTTTCCGCTTACGGTTTGATTTCCATAGTTAAGCCCGATGGAGGCGTCATCCTGGATGGGAACCTCAACATTATCGTTTCCGGAATAAAATGCGAGTGAGAGTCGGTCGTTCCCGGTGGCGTCGAAATTGATTTTACCGTTGATATCGTAAAAATAGAATTTGTCTGGGATGTTGTCGGTAGTGCGACGAAGACCGGCCAGAAGCGGTTCAAGTGTAGATCTTCGCACGGCTAAAAAGTAGGAGCCCCGGCTGTAGGGACCTTCAATGGATGTTCTTGATGCCAGCAGTCCTAAGCTGACAGACCCTTGGAATTCGTTTCGATTTCCATCTTTATTGAACACGGTTAAAACCGATCCGAGCCGGCCACCATATTCTGCCGGATATCCACCTTTATAGAGGCGCACATCTTTTACGGCATCTGGGTTAAAGGTGGAGAAAAAGCCAAAAAAGTGGGATGGATTGTAGACGGTGGTTTCATCGAGCAGGATTAAGGTTTGATCCGGCCCGCCACCTCTGATATATAGTCCGCTTGAAAAGTCAGAAGCCGCCGCTACGCCCGGCAACAGCTGAATGGATCTAAAGACATCCGGTTCTACCACAGAGGGGAGATCCTTTATTAACTCTGTTGAAATTTGAGCCCGACCTATATTGCGCTGCTCCTCTCGTTCCGCCTCAGATTCCACTACTACAGTTTCCAGCTCCAGGCCATCGGGTATAATATCGATGTTTAGCCTGACGGTTTCTCCCGCTTCAAGTTCCACCTCCTGCTCAAATTGCCGGTATCCGATATATGATGCCACAATAGTGTATGTACCGGTCGGGAGATTGGTGATGGAGTAGTATCCACTTGTGTTGGTGGAGGTTCCCCGATTCAGTTCCAAGATAGCCACATTTGCGGATATCAATGTCTCACCGCTTCGGGAATCTGTAATATAACCGTTGATGGAGCCCGTGTTTTGTGCGAGAGCGGTGGATAAAGTTAGAGCCGAAATAAAGATGAATAGTAGTAAATGTTTCGTCAACGGTGCAGTTAAGTTTTTGAGTATTTCAACAATTGAACTTCACGAATGGTACGTAAAAATTTTCAACGTAACATTTAAAACGAGTAGAAAGATTCCAAAGGCAGATATAAATCACAGAGTGATTTCAATAAGTATTGTACCCCTGCGGGGTGTCTGTGATCAGTACGATATATTTATACTACGGTTGCACATAAATGGTGTAGTAGTTTGGTGGTGTTTTTCAAAAGGTAGCATAAGTTAGATCAAGAGAAATGTGGTGTTGTTGAACGTTTTGCCGGATTAGAAGCTCTTTTACTCTCAAATACGATTTGCTGTTTTGTAACAATTGTTACAAAACGTGTTGATTATAGCCTGTTCAATAATTCATTAAGTTAAATAAAATCAGATAGATAAAGACTGTATAAATTATCTAACAAACATTCAATAGATCTATTGAATGAAAGGGGTTTGCTGCTTATCATGTAGGTGAAGGAAACAAACAAAGGGCGAAGATCTGCACACAACACTTAACCGTTAGACGTGAAATTGGGTGAGCAGATGGGGGCCGGATCAACAATCAATTTTAGTGGAGAAAGAAAATGGATAAGCAAATATTAGTACTTGGAGGCGGCATTGGAGGAATCAGGACAGCCCGTGAACTCAGCAAAAAAATTGGCAATGAAGATGGGATAGACCTCGCAAAAATTCTAGTGTTCGAAAAGGAGGAAAAGAGTCTATTTGCACCTTCACTTACCCGAATGATGGTNGGAGAAAGGGAATCGGAGCAGATTCAGGATGACCTNACTAAAATTCANCTTGGAGGTATTGAGGTTGTTTTTGGTGANGTGGAATCGGTTGACCCTGAGAATGTAACGGTCANATCAGGCGGAGAAACCTANCGTGGAGATTNTATGGTAATTTCNCTTGGAGTGGAGCAAGCTGATATACANGAGTTGGGCAAGGTNGGANACAATTTCTATACCGTAGATGGGGCCACATCATTTTATGACAGCTTGAAAGGTTTTGATGGCGGAAAAATTGCTGTTGTCGTCTCATCGCTACCGTTCAAATCACCGGTGGCACCTTATGAAGCCGCAATGTTGATTGACAACTATCTGCGCGAAAAAGGTATCCGGGATAAAGCGGAAATTTCTCTNTATACCCCTGAATCTGAGCCGATGANATTTGCGGGAAAAGATATTTCGGCAAGTGTGCGCAAGTTGATGGAATCAAAAGGGATTCATTACAAACCGGAGCATGAACTTTCCGAGACCGGGGAAAACAGCCTGAAATTTTCAACCTCCGAAGGTGAAGTTGTAGATAAAGAGTTTGATCTACTGGCGTATACGCCACAACATCTCTGTCCCACAGTAATTCGTGAAGCGGGCCTCGCCGGAGAAACCGGGTGGGTAGATGTAGATCAGTATACACTGCAGACGTCCTATGAAAATGTATATGCCATTGGCGATATAACTACGATTTCCCTCGGCGATAATAATTTTTTACCGAAAGCCGGAGTGTTTGCTCAGTACCAGGCGAATACGGTTGCCCACAATATTGCGCGTCAGTTACAGGGCAAAAAACCGGATAAATCATTTACGGCCGAGGGTAAATATATCCTCGATCAGGGTGAGGGTAAGGCGAGCAAAGTCGGTGGTAATTTTTACTCCTCTCAGATTGATATAAATGAGAATAGTGTGATAAACCACTGGGTGAAAATCCTTCAGGAAAAATCGTGGTTCATCAAATATTTCTGACCAAAAATTTCAGTTTCAGCAGTTTATAAATCAAACCAAAACAAATATTTACTATAAAAAACTTAAAACAATGAACCGATTATTAATCGCATTTATTTTTACGGCAATGCTTGGCTGGGTGGCGAGTATCATTTTAACTGCAATCCATTTTTGGGTGATTCCCATCATACCTGCCGGCGCCGAATTGGCCGGGCCGATGCTGGTAATTACAAGTGAATGGGCATATATAGGCCCTATACCGCTTGCCACAATTGGGGCAGTATACTACATCGTGATGATTGCACTCGGATCGCTCTGGATAACCACAAAAAATGAAACCCTTGAGCGTATTTTACTGCCTATTACTGCTTTTGGATTTTTAGCCTCCATGGGCTTTGTGTATCTGCAATTTTTTGTCATCGAGGCGATCTGTCCGTTTTGCATGATGTCGGCTGCAGCTACAACAATTCTTCTGGCAATTGAGCTTTTGGTGAAATACAAAGGAGGAGCGGCATTAGCGCCATCAATGGGTGCTCAAAGAGTGTGGGCTACTGTATTTGTAGCCACGGCATTCCTCACGCTGTTTGCAATGTGGAGCTTAACCGTATTGCCTCTGCCGGTACCGGGTGCGTAAACAGTTTTTCTCAGCTTATTGGGTGGCGGGGCGGCTGCATGTGCAAAGTTGTTGTATGCCGTCCTGTTATCCGGCCGAGAAACTGTTACACACTGTTTGAACAATAAATTAGATGAATAGTCAGCAAAAAATTATACATATGAAGCTTCTAAAAAAGTACAATTTAGTTACACCGGGAACTCTGTTATTACTGGTGATATTATTTAGAGTTTCGTCGGTGAACGCTCAATCATCGCAGACAGATGAGGGGTTAAATTCACCCTATAACTTAATCGGATTTGTACAGCAGCAGTATGTTGATGATCGTACACCAAATACTCCGGCTGGCTTTTCCATTTATCGGGCGAGAGTGGGTTTAACCGGTTCAATTACAGATAATTTACGTGTTCGTGTACTGGGGGGATTTGTGGAACCTCCGCAGAATAACCCACAACTCCTGCATGCTCATATGGATTATAGAATTAATCCACTGCTAACCATTCGTGCAGGGCAGTTTTTATTGCCATTTGGGATTGAAGGCTATGAGGGTATTCCGCTAAATCCCGCGATTGAACGTTCTACCGCCGTTCGTCGGCTCAATACATTTCGAATGTTCAGTGATATTGGGGTGCAGGCGAGCGGAAATCTATCAAGAATTAACTATGCTGTTGCTCTCGTGAACGGGACAGGAGCCAATCAAGCCGAACAGATCAACCTGAAAGATGTGATCGGCAGAATCGGTATTGAGTTGGCCGACGTATTGGAAATTGGTTTGTCGGGCCACGCCGGGAATTATCAGCCTGCTCAAGTTCCGGATAATGATCAAGCGCGATATCGGGCAGGTATTGATATAGAGTATTCGGGGGATCCGGTATTTTTCAGGGGCGAATTTATAACTCGCAACGATCATCAACCCGATAGTGAAACGATTACGATGAACGGCGGTTACATTCTTGGTGGATTGGCAATAACTGATCGCCTGGAGGGAATAACGCGTTTTGAGTATTTCACCCCGAATACGGAAGCGAATGATAACCGTTATGTGGGATATACTGTTGGTGCCAATTACTATTTTGCAGGTCGCACTCGGTTGTCGGTGAATTACGAATTCCGGGATGATGAGATGAACCCGAATCTTGGAAATATGCTCACGATGCAGATGCAAATTGTTCTTTAAGTGATTCAATTAGCCCTGCGTGGTCGTGATGCAGGGTATTTTTGCTTGATGATAACTTCATCTGCCTGGAACAAGATTCCGCTAATAGTATTTTCAGACGGGTTGAGCGTTGAATATAGGGGTACGATTTGGCTGTCTATTTCGTTATCTTATTAGCGAAGTAAGTTCTTTGAAAATATGGGGGTGTAACGGATTCGACGGGCTGCGTACAATTGCAGGCTGCATGCCGAGGATGACCGATGGTACTCGTAAATCAACCATCATGGACTTATGTAATTG
>SL_4KL_010_BRINEDRAFT_10000450_pt1 | contig 21033 bp, 20 predicted proteins | sample SodLak_010_BRINE_2_FD_10664 | JGI IMG/M metagenome (IMG submission 10664) | reverse complement strand
AAGTTGCGCAAGCAACTTCGCGTCGAGCCGGTCGTTTTTCACCTCAGCATAGCCAATCGCCTTGGTTTGAGTGGGATTTGCGACAACCACGTCGAGGTGTTCGTCGAGGGTGTCGTAGACCGTATAGTAGTTGCTGGTTGCTTCGAGCGCCGCTTTGGCTCCAGCGTATTCTTCAGCGACTTCGTCGAGATTCGCGTTTGCGACGCGAATCTCTTCAACGACCTCGGCATCGTCGTCCAAAACAGCGACGTGCGACTCATCTTTATGAAGGTCGATTCCGAGGTAGTACATGGTTCCTGTGGAGCGGTTTGTGCGTGAAGGGAGCCACACCTATTCGGGCTCGCCGCCCGGATGCTGGCGGCATCCGGGCGGCCTCCCATGATAGTGCGTCCTTGGCAGGTAGGCCAATCAGAGCCACGCGTTCTCTGACGCTGTTGAATCATCGGCCTTTGACCACCCCAGTACCTCTTCACGCACGCTGGGGACTTAGCAGGCTTTCATCCCATCAGAGCCTATAATGCTGAAATCTCCAACGCTCAGGATTCCTCCGTGTTTACGCGGAGGAGGATGTCAATCACTCTCTATCTCGCGGACCAATTCTCGAAGTTCCGTCTTGCTCAGTGGTTCAATCGGCTTCCGCTCCCCGTCAGACGTATAGAAGATCGCCATAGTCACCTCACGGTCCGGATACAGCTCGGCGACCACATGATAGTACACACTGAGTTGCTTCTGGTATTCAGATTCGACACGCCGGTCAAGATCGGTTTTGTAATCGATTATTTCGGCACGTTCGGGCGTCACGTGGAGAAGGTCAATAACTCCAGAGATGGTGACTCGCTCGCCATCGACGTCGAGTGGGAGAAACGCCTGCTTTTCAGCATGTAGGTCGCCGTCCAGTGAATTGAGCAGCGACTGTACGTTGGTCTCGTCTGGCCCATTCGGTGTCACCGGTTCTCCAAGCACGGACGCTTCAGCGAACTCGTGGACCTTCGAGCCGAACTCCATCCCGCGACCGCCGGTGGCATCCTCGAAGACGCCCTCATCAATGAACGTGTGCGGGGAGAATCTCGGTGTCCCAGTCTGTGTCGTGATCTCCACCTCGAACGGCGTTGACTCTGGTAGATCGAGGTCGAAGGACGAGAGGTCGGGCTCAACGTCCGTGATCTCGACGGGAAGTTCCTCAATGAACGTGTTTGGTGAGTCGCCGGCCGTGAATATGACATGATTCTCGGCTCGTGTGATAGCGACGTACAACAGGCGTCGCTCCTCATCATACTCCCGTGGAAGACACCGCCGAAGCACATCCACCTTCCAGTTGTCGTAGATGTACGGTACACCATGTGCTTCCGAGTAGCATTTGCGCTGTCGAAGGCCAACCGGATCCGTGTACATGATGTTGCCGCCACGTCCGCCAGAGGTGGGGAATTTGTGAGCGTTCATATTCGCGAGGATGACGATGGGGTACTCCAGCCCCTTCGTCGCGTGGATCGTCTGGACGGTGACGGAGTCCGTCCCGGCGCCAGCATTGACCTCGTGAGTGCTACCTGCCTCGATAGCGTCCTCGATGAACTGGATAACATCGCCACGCGTGAGGGTAGTTGTCTCTTGAACGGATTGGATGGTGTGTAACACGACGTCTGCTGTGGGTCCCTCACAGCCGTAGCGCTCGAACACGCGGCGGGCGACACCGCCCAACGTCTCCAACTCCGCAAGCTCCTCACGGAATTCGACCATGGCCTCGGGGTATGTCTCGTGTTTGAGCACCGCTTGTGTCTCATCGATGGTACAGCCAGCCTCCTCGAGAACGAGTGCCCAGCCCCGGTCGGCATCGCGCTCGAGAATGCGGAGCCACGCTAACAGTAGCTTGGCAGCATCCGTGCGGAACACTTCGATCCCACCTTCGTACGCCATTGGTAGGCCGTATTGGTTGGCGATTTCGAGCAATTCCCGTCCGAAGTCCCGCGTTCGCGTGAGGACAGCGATGTCGGCGTATTTCGGGGCACGAAGCTCACCATCGTCTCTCTCAACCGCATAGCGGTCATTCCCGACGATCTCATCGATCTTTGTGAGGATCGCCTCCTGTTCGTCCTCGCTCTGTATCGCCTCGATAACGCTATTGTCGTAGCTCGCATCGGCGGTCAGCGACGTTACCTTTTCGCGTATGGCGGTAACGTCCACGGAGCCACGCCCCGTCGCCGGTGTGGTAAGCGCGTGTTCTGAGAAGTCAAGTACGGACTGTGTCGACCGGTAGTTCGTGTCAAGCCTGAGTCGTGTAATGGGGTTCAGCGGGAACCCGACTCGTTCGTGATCACCGTTGAGTTCAGCAGCAAACCGTTCGAGCCGGCCCTCGAACTCGCGGATATTGTCGACGTCGGCGTACTGGAAGCTGTAAATACTCTGTTTCCAGTCGCCCACGACACAGATATTGCTCGTTCCCGCGAGCAGTAGCGAGAGTTTGAATTGGATCTCGCTGGAGTCCTGAAACTCGTCAATCATCACGTACTCGAAGCTCACTGCCTCACGCACGTCGTGGTCCTCACACAGGAGGACAAACGCAAAGAGCTGGAGGAAGCTGAAATTGAGGTAGTTTCGACGCAGCGCGAACGAGAGGTAGGCATGATAGACGTCGTGGACGAACGCCTTGAGCTCGGAGCGATCTTCTTCGAACACCCGAGCGGCGACCCCAGTTGGCACCTGTTTTCCATCGCCGCGGAGGTCTCCCTTCGCCGGTGCCTCCGGTGTGTAGGTCTTGTTTTGTCCATATCGATAGAGTTTCGACCGGAGAACGGACTGCTTGCTTCCGCCGTTCCGTGGCTCGTTAACCTGTTCAAATAGCGTCTCGAACGCTTCGAACTCTCCATCGAGATGTGATTCGCCATCTCGATACCACCCTTCAGCTTCAGGGAAGATGCCCTTCGAGGCGAGTTCCTTGATCAGATCGAGGAGCTGGGTGGCGTCGGACATCGCCGCAAAGAAATCATCGTACTGGGGGTTCGTGTCAATAAATTGGTTGATGAACTCCCGGAACAGCGCCTTCTCGATGAGTCCGTCCTCAATGAGGCGTGTCGACCCAGTGATCTGGTCGTCGATCCCGAGATGCGTCGGCGCTGCGTGCCCATACTCTTCAAGCAGGTCGTTCGCCAGCGAGTGAAACGTTTGGATGGGGGCATCAGTCAACTCACGCATCCCGTAGTCACTTTGTGTGACGATTCGGTCTCGCATTTCTGCGGCCGCATTATTGGTGAACGTGACCAGCAGGATATCCTCCGGATCGACGCCATCCTGATCGATGATATTGGCGTAGCGCCGAGTGACGGTGAACGTCTTCCCGGTGCCAGCACCGGCGTCGACGAGATAGAGTCCCTCCGTGCTGTCGATCAGCGTTTGCTGTTTGTCATTCGGGGGGAACTCGCTCATCGGTCTCCCTCCAGTAGCAGGTCGCGGTTATCCACATAGCGGTAGTTAGGTTCGCCGCCTAGTCCCTCAACCGGGAATCGCTCGTCGCCCGTACGCCGTCGGTTGAGCTCATCTATCCGGTCATCGATGAACGTCTCGAACGCGTCGATATCACTCTTGAAGTAGTTTTGAGCCTGTACGGTAGCAATTTGGCGTAGAACCTGTTTTGTCCCCTTTGTGACGTATTTGTACTCGCCAACGTGTGTCTGTAACCGGTCCATCATGGTTTGACCGAACGGTGACTCGATCAACTCATCGCTATCAGTCGTTCGTGGGAGCGGTTCTGCATCGAACAGTGCCGCATACGTGTCGTAGTCGATCTTCCCGAGCGTCTTTTGACAATCGTTCGGCCCTTCGTCGAGGAGAGTGTCGAAGAACGCCTCTCTCGAGACGTACTCCGCTGCTGTCGTCGGGTAGTACGTGACAGTCGTTAGTGTGTCTTCGAGATCGGGCTCTCCCGTAATGGCCTCATCGACGGTCTCGAGGAAATGGAAGAAGGTGAACTCAAGCCGTTTGTTCGGCTCTCTCGACCGCCAGTAGGTGAGGTATAGTAGCGCCTGAAAGTTGGGCGTGTCGGCTGGCTCGTCGAGTGCCGAATTCTTTACAATATCTCGAGCGCTCTTTTTTGAGCCGCTCTTGAAATCGAGGAGGTGGGTGCGTGAATGGACCAAATCAATGAGTCCTTTCACACCGAGGTCGGAATCCTCGAACCAACCCTCCGTGACCGGTGAGCCGACATCGCGATCAAAATGCTCGGCAATCGCGTTCTTCCCGAACCCGCTTGCCGGCGTGAGAAATGCTCCGTCGGTCGGTGGATGTTCGTCGAGATACTCGATGATCGTTTCGAGTCCGATTCGGTACTCGGCTCGAAGCACCGCCTCGTCGACCGACCGCACGAGCGAGCGCGCCTCCGTACACATGAGATTGACCACCTCGTCGACCACGTCGGTGTCAACGAACGTGGGATGGTTCACGTAGAATTCCGCGAAGTCGTGATACAGGTTCCCCTCAATAAAGTAGTCCTTGTCTGGACTGTCGACTAGCCGACTGAAGTAGTGGTCACGGGGCGAGTTGACGTAGGTGCTCAACGTTGATTGGCTGATTGTCTCGACTGACTCGTTGGTTACCTCCGTCGGCGGTTTTTCGAAGGCAGTCGTCGACGCCGTCTCGTGACGTTGACTGTGCGTCGTCGAGGGGAGGTCGCTGAATCGCTCGAACTCCTCGTCGAGTAGTTCCTCGAAGTAGAGACACGGCGTGACTGGTGAGCCGCCTGTCGAATCTTGGACGAGGTAGTGTTGCTCGTCTCCGCTCTGGAGGAGCAACTGGAAGCTCTGAATATTACGCGTATACTGTGTGTCCTGATCGACCCACGGTCGGCGCGGCGGCGAATGCGTCCACCCCTCATCCAACCCGAGGAAGAACACGACATCCCGGCCAACATATGAGGCCGACTTCGCGTCTGCAAGGAGGACACCCTCGTTTTCGCGGTCTACTGGGACTTCATACGATTGGAGATAAAACTCCAGCTCGTCGACGCTACGCTCGGTGATTGGCTCGTCGACGATACCGAGCGTTGTGAGTTCCTCGCGGAACGTCTCAAGATCACACCTCGCGCGGTTCTCGAACAGTGTGAGCGCCTCTCCGAAGGTGTACTGCTCTATCTCGTCACAGAAGGTGATCAACCACGACAGGGCGGGGAGGTCACTCCCGTAGAGTCGCTTTTCATCGTGTTCCAGATCAACGTCAATCTCAAGCATCGCAAGCAGCGGTCGAATCTCACCAATTCGCGTGTCTGTCCCGTAGTGAGCCGCTCGGAGCAATCGAAGGAATGTACGATGCTCCGCGATGTCGATAAATCCGGGCCCACCGAAGAACGGAATATTTGCGGCCTCAAGCGCTGATTCGACGAGCGGTGAGTACTCACTGGCCTGATCGAGGACGATACCAACGCTCTCGGCATTCTCTGTAGTGATCGCATCCTCAACAGCATCGACAATCGCCGTTGCTGAATCGAGGATCCGGAATGGAGGGAGATCGAACGGCTCGTCTGTGAATAGCTCGACCGTATCGTACGATTCAGGGAGATATGACCGCTCAAGTTGCGTCAGCATTTCTGGAGCGATCACCGCGATATCTAACTCGGGGTCTAATCTCCCGGTTGTCAGTTTCATCGACGCTGTGTCGAACTCTCCGATACGCGCAACGGCGCGTTTGGTCGCATCGTCGACGTATGTGTCGTACTCCAAAATCGCCTCGTGAGTTCCCTGATGTTCCCAGCATTGGAGGATGTTCCCGATGGCGTAGGCGCTTCGCTTCCACGAGATAGTGTCGTGATTGACCATCTCGAGAAATGCAAGCCGATCCTCGGCTTGTTCTCGGCGCCCGACCGCGTGTCGGCGAGGTGGGATAGCAAACGAGCCGAGGTGTGGTCGATCCAACTGTCGATTCAGGGTGCTGGCGAGCGGCCCGTCAGGCGTAATAACGAGATCGTAATCTACCACTGCATCATAGAGCCGCTCGGAGGACTTTGCTTGGGGGAGTGGCACAGGATCTGTGACCTTTGTCACATAATAAAAGCTCGGCAACTGAGGGAAACGGTTCGTCGGGTGCCGTTTGTTAGCCGACCGATGAAAGAGACACGTCAACAGTTAGCATATATGCGTGTGGCCAGTACGTGTGCTAATGCGGTGGGACCCACGTGCCGCACTTCGACGTGCTTCTCGACTGGTGATGCCAATGGAACTCACAAAGACACAAATACGCGAGTACGACCGCCGTGCAGTAGACAGTGAAACGACTGAGACAGCAACATTTGGAATCGGATGTTTCTGGGGGCCCGATGCGCAGTTCGGGGCAATTGATGGCATCATTCGAACCCGCGTCGGGTATGCCGGAGGGACAAAACACGACGCGACATACCACTCTCTGGGGGATCATACCGAAGTTCTCCAAATTGAGTTCGACCCGAACACGGTGACGTATCGGGATATTCTCCAATTGGTGTTCGAGTCACACAATCCACACCACCAGACCGGAAAGATGCAGTATCAGAACGTCGTCCTTGCTGCGACGGCAAGCCAACGGGCGTCCATTGATGAGTTTCTCACGACACAGGGGCTCACCGCCGATGGAGTCGAAACACGAATCGAACGTCTCTCGCGATTGTACCCCGCTGAAGAGTACCACCAGAAGTACAAACTCCAGTCCGCCTCATCGCTCATGGGCGTGTTTGAAGCCGCCGGATACAGCGACGAAGAGTTTCGCGAATCACCAATTGCAGCTAAACTGAACGCGTATGTCGCTGGACACGATGTTGTTATCAGCGATACCCTTCCAGAACAACATCTGGATTCATCGACGTGACTGGCTTGTCTCGATGAGTGGCGGTTTCTAGTATAAGCCAATCTGTGAGAGATAGCATAATCGAGTCGATAATCTCAATTACCGAGCTCTCATGATTTTACGACACGCCGAACACTGTGTTGCTACTCAATACCAACTGATTCGAGGGCAACGGGGTCAACTGGTCGGTCATCCCCATCGGTTTCGACTGAGCCGATATCACGAACGACGTTCAGTCCAGCCGTGACTTGGCCGAAGACGCTATGTCGGTCGTCGAGATGTGGTGTCGCTTCAAGCGTTATGAAGAACTGTGAACCGTTGGTGTCTGGGCCGGAGTTGGCCATCGAGAGCACGCCCGGTCCGTCATGACGGAGTTCTTCGTGGAATTCATCATCGAATATGTATCCGGGTCCCCCACGACCAGTGCCGGTCGGGTCGCCGGTCTGGATCATGAAGCCGTCGATAACACGGTGAAACAGTACGTCCTCGTACAGCGGAGTCCCGGTGACGGTGTCTCCGGTTTCGGGGTCGGTCCACTCCCGTGATCCTGTCGCCAACCTGACAAAATTGTCGACTGTCCGTGGTGCGCGATCACCGTAGAGTTCGACCTCGATAGCGCCCTTGCTTGTCTGGAGCGTTGCGGCCACCTGACCCTGTTGGCTTTCGTCGAGTTCTGGCTCGGCTTCTACCTCGGCGTTAGGATCGGATTCTTCAGCCGGTTCCGCACCACCATTCTCAGTGTCCCCACAGCCGGCGACGGCAGCCGACCCCGCAGCAAGGAGCCCCGTTATGAATCGCCGTCTGTTGCTCATGAAACCATCAGTAAACCGGTATAGAAAGCGATGACGGATCGGGACCGAGGCCGAAGTTGGGGTCTTTGGGCGACGACATTGATGGAAGAAGATGCTACGCCAGCTCGGCCAGCTGGTCCGCAAGCGCGTTGAGTTCATTCGTCTCGTCGATAGCCGAGAGCCATCGGTTGGGGAGATCGGAGGCGCCGAATCGTGCCCCAGCGACGGCGCCCGCAATCCCCCCGATGGTATCCGTGTCGCCACCACGATTAACAGCCGTTACAACACCCGCTGAATCCGACGCAAACGAGTGGATCCGGAAAACTGCAATCTTGGCGCTTGAAGAGATTGGCGTGGTGTGATAGATCGAACGGGGCGTCTCAGCGGTCGAGATAATCCTGATAGAGTCGAATGAGCGTGTGGACATCAAGCATTGACGCATCAGGAAGATCTTCACGCATCACATCCCGGAGATCGCGACACGCGAGAACGATCCGGTAGTACTGCCGGGCATCGAAGCCCATATTGAGCGACTCAGTGTTACTACAGTCGCTGAAGAACGTATCGAACCGTTGGTACTGGAAATTAACGTACTTATCTGGATAGGCACCCATCAGAAACGTTGTCGCAATTCGGAGGAGATTGCCATCGGACACATCATCGATTTCGGCAAATTCATGGAAGCGCTCAAGCCGTTCGACGAGATGTTCGTCCGTGCTGAAGAGAAACGACAGGACTTCCGCAGCCTCTTCAGAGTGGTCGAGACACTGGGTTTGGAAATCGCCCAACTGAACAACACCCCAGCGTCCGAGGAGATACCGCGGGACAGGTGTAGATAACGTGTCGGTATCGGTGTATTCGTCAGCGTTGGCCCAGAACGCATCGAAAAACGGCTCCAACTCGGACGATGCAAGGTCGTCGACCGCGTAGGTCTCTGCAACCTCTCCCGTCACGTAAGATGCGAAGTCCCACTTCCACGTTTCATAGTGTGTGCCTGCCCAGTGTTCTGTTTCCGTATCAGCATATGCGCCGGCTTGACGGGCGGAGATATGTCCATCGATGGCCGGTGCCGCTGCAGTGAAGTCTATCTCAATCGGCCCACGGTCGCCCCCGGGAGGCCCGGGATAGCCTCGAAGAGCCCCGTACAGTTTGCCACGCGGTCCGGTCGATTCCGCAGCGATGGCATCCGTCGTGGCTGCCGTAACGAGATGGAAGAGTTGATCCATTTCTTCGCCGACCGGAATCGGATCGCTGCTCGATGCTGTGACGTGGCCCGCAATATCCAGATACCGATCTCGAAACGCCGAGAGTTGGTCATGGAGCTGTAGGTACGATGTCTCGGGTTCGATTCCGAATTTCTGTAGCCCTCGTCGAACCTCATCGCTGACAATCGGCAGGTCCTCTTCCGGATGAGTTCGAGTGTAGAGTTCGGCGGCTGCCAATCCCCAGTTGATCTGATCGCGCCAGTGCTGAGCGTACTGACTAGCTGCCCTGATCTCCGCAAACAATTCCGAGAGGTCATCAAAGTTCCCTGACCAGAGGTTCCGTACTGTCGCGGCGTGCCATTCGGACGCCACAGCAAGTGACTCTGGAGTCCACAGTTCCTCAAACGTTGACTCATTTGGCTCCTCAATGAACGCGTCAAGCCGCTTCCGGCACCGCTCTGACCGCGTTGGATGGGTGAGATCATAGTGCGGACCGGTTGGATGGTCGACGGCTACCTGTCCCCATGCAGAGAGCAATTGAGTGGCGCGAGGCCCGAGGTGGAGAGCCATACGTTATGGTTGGAGATCAGATACATGACTGTACTGGTGTTCTCGTGCGCTCAAGGATGACAAAAAAGAGAGGATATCAATAAAATACCTGAAGCCGTGACCACCGCAAGTCGGCTGCTACACTCTTCTGTGCCAATCTGTTAGTCTGTCTCGGCGGACACACCACAATCAAAACCCCGGGTCCCGATACACCAAATATGTCAGATGTAGGTGACGAGGCTGCGATTGAGCCACCCGCTGACGCGGCGTGGTCCGTCACCGAGCTGAATGATGAAATCAACTCAGTGCTTGCCGATGCTAACCACCGATTCCCTACCTACGTCGTTGGAGAAGTTTCCGATGTCTCCGTCTATGATTTTGGGACGTTCTTCGATCTCCGCGATTTGGATGGCGAAGCCACCATCTCGTGTATCGTCTGGTCGTATCAGCGCGACGCCGCCGATTATGACCTCACCGAAGGCGTGGAGACGATCCTTCGAGCTTCCGTTGGGTTCTACGTCGACGATGGGCGGACACAACTGACCGTCCAGAACTTCTGGCCGGTCGGTGAGTCCGAACGCTCGCAAAACCTTGCAGCGCTCCGGGAAACGCTCAAAGCCGAGGGGCTGTTCCAAGACGAGCGCAAGCGTCCAGTACCGGAATATCCCCGTAGTGTCGGCGTTGTCACCTCACTGTCCGGTTCCGCACGCGAGGACTTCTGTGAAGCAGTCCACAACCGCGACTCGCGGATCACGATCACCGTCTGTGGAGCGACCGTACAGGGAGAGGCAGCTGTCCAGTCGATTATCAGCGGGCTCCGACGCCTCGACCGAGATCCGAGTATCGACGTGATCGTAGTGACACGCGGTGGCGGTGCTGACGTCGACCTGTGGGCGTTCAACGAGGAGCCTGTGGTACGTGCCATTGCAGACTGTGCGACGCCAACTGTGGTCGCTGTCGGCCACGAGGACGACGAGACGCTCGCTGAACACGTTGCGGACCACCGAGCAATGACGCCGACGGATGCAGGCGTTGCCGTCGCTCCACTGATTGACCATGCACGACAGCACGCTCAAGCGGTAGAACGCCGAATCGGGAGTGCGTATGCTGACTTCGTCGAGTCACGACTCACTGAGCTTAAGCGTCGTATCGACGCCGGGGTAACAGGAATCGAGCAGGCGACCGTGACACACCGTGCAGTGCGGCAACGAGCGAGCGATCTCGAACGACGAATGTCTATCGCATACGATGGGCTAGTCGACTCACGCCTCACAGAGTTGGATAATCGAATCGACGATGCCGTCCGTGCTATCGAACACGGTGCCGAACGAGATGCGGTCACTGCTCGGGCTGCACGAGGCCGTGTTCGAGGACTCGAACGCCGAATTGATAGGGCGTATCAGTCTCGGGTTCTGCAGAAAATTGACGAACTGGACCGTCGGATCGAGGATGCCTATCGGGAGGTCGAAATAGATGAGACAATCGCTGCGGAGACGACGGAAGCACGGCGGTTGCGTGTCGTTGTGCTCGCTCTTGTACTTGTACTGCTTGGGCTCGTGGTATTACTCCTGCTCGGTGTCCTGTAGCTTCAAGGGCACCGAGACGGTTCCGTTCCGTATGGGCAGTAACACGATCGAGATAGGGGACACCATTACGCGATTAGAGGAGATCGCGGAAACACTCGAGGAAGGAGCGATCGATCTGGAACGAGCTCGCGAACTTCGCGAGGAGGCAGATGAGCACTTGGAAGCGCTCCGTCAGGAACTAGATGTAGGAGACGGTGAGATCATTGAAATCGATGGAGTCAGTTCCGACGACGAATTGTAACGGTCAATCGACTTTGCTGCAATCCTATTCTTCAGACACATTATCGTCTGAAACAGCCGGTCGATGAGACTGCCTATTTATCGCTACTCATGACCCACTCCGGTGTCGGGAGATGTGTATTTGCGGCGATCATCTTCTCTTGAGGATTTCATAGTAGTCCATTCAATTTTCGCATAAGGCAAGCCATCGCATCCAGTCAGTGTGTTCTAGCAGCCGATTCAACTTTTCACGGTCGGAGAAACGGTTAGTGCAAAATACATGCAGAACCGGCAAGAACAAACGTGATCGCAGATCAGTTTTTCGCGGAACCTCGCGAAAAACACGATGTGGACGATGCGACCTTTTTCGTTGATGGTGCGGTTCCGCTTCAACGAGCTTGTCGCAAACACAGCCTCGATTTTAGATATGAACGACATGGAAATCGGAACAGTGTCGAACGTGTCTTTCGTGGGGGAAAACGACGAACTGTCTGTTTCTCAAACTGTTTCAGTAACGCCGAAGTAGAAACTGCTGACGAGTGGCTGAGATCGTTCGCCTCCGGATGGAATCAGCTTATCTGAACACTACCCGTTCGTCACAAGGAACCGTATTGGGCAGCCGCGACAGACGACCGGATCGCAGCAGCGACGGCTGCCTTCATTGGGGTCGAGACGGTAGCTTCCACGTACAGTGATGATTGGTACGCTCAGATCGACGGGTGGGGTGAGGAGTTGCCCGATCTGAGCGACGAGGAGACGTAGCGAATGGTGTTTTCGAAAGGCCCTATCGTCATCGCGGACGCCCCGTTTGGCAACAACCCTAAGCGCCCGTACCTGATCCTCTCGAACGATCACGTCCCCTTCCACGGCCAAGAGTACGTTGCGGCAGTGATCACGACGACAGCTCGAACTGAGGCCGTTGAACTCACCGCCAACAAGCTCGAACGGGGACGGCTCCCCCGGACGTCCTACGTGTCTCCGTGATCGATCCTTACGCTCCTCACCATTGACGACGTTCCGGAAGAGGAGTTCGACGCGGTCCGCGATCGCCTTGAGCAGGCGTACTACGAACCTGCGATCGTGACTGATCTCGAACCGTACTGTGTCGTCACCGACAAGTACGACGAATATGCCGAGATTCTCAAACGCTTAGTCGTGACGTGGGAACGATACGCCAGGACGATACCGTCTGCGTCCAAGGTGCATTAACGGACACTAACCAGCGGAAGTTTGGTGTCGGAGTTGGTCACGGAACGAAGTGGGGCGCAAACACGAGCTGGTGTCACCCCCGGCACAAACTCCGCATCAAGCCCTGCGAATCAGTCACGTAAGACACACCGTGAGTCAACTACTCACCGCTGAAGCAGCGGGTTTGTCAGTACGTTTCCGCTCTGCACCACTGTGAACGAAGGCGGGGGTGAAGCAGTTAGTCGTAAATGTTGAATTTGTAGATGGCGTCGAGGTAGGGTTTCTTGATGAATTCGGTCCAGACGTTCCAGTCGTCGTGGTCGTAGTTGATGTCTTCTGCTGAGTTTCCTTTCGGGACGTCGCCGCGGACGTAGCGTCGGACTGGTTCGGGTATATAGTCGCGGTAGACGCCCTTCCGGGGCTTGTGGTTGTGCGTGAAGAAGTGCCGGAAGAAGTGGACAGTAACGTTGTCTGCTGTCGGTGCGCCTTGTTCATACCAGCCATACTCTTTCAGGCAGCCAGAGGTGTCGTTTTTCACCGTGAGGAGGCCGTACACTGCGTCTTTGGTGAGGCGGTCAAGGTCACCGTGAAGGGTGTGTTTGACGAAGAACGGTTTCGATTCGGGGGTGTGTTTGGTGGCTTTACGGCGGACGAGGATGTACTCGAGGAGTGCGGTTTTCAGTTCGTCGTCGATGGGGATGACGCAGCCGTTCCGGCGTTTTGTTTTGCTACCGAGGGCGCGGACTTCGCCGCGGATTTCGGTGTCCTCTTGGAAGCCAGGTCGGAAATATATGCTGTCGGGTTTGTTGACGACTTCGTCGTGGAGGTCGACGTTGACTTCGTCGAGAAGATCATAGTAGAGTGGGTGGTCGATGTGGATGTCGCAGAGGTCGAGGTTGGCGGCTTGGCCCAATCGAGCGCCGGTTTTCAGGAGCAACATGATGAACGAGCGGATCAATGGATTCGAGATCCATTGCAGGAACTCCCGCATTTCGAACATTTCTTTCCGGGGTCGGGATGGTGGCGTGAGATCGAACTCGTCGTCATCGAGTTTCGTTAACGCGGTCTCGGCGGGGTTCGTTGAGACGACGTCTTCGTTGATGAGCCAACCGTAGAGGTCGCGGAGGTACTGGATTTTCTGATGCCGATTGGTGTCCGCCAGGTCGATTTCTTTCGGATTGCCATTCCGATCGGTGATCGTGTAGAACGTGGACCGGTTGGTGTCGCCGCGGAGGAATTTGTTGAACGCGAGGATTTCCTTGTAGGAGACGTTGCAGATGTGTTCGTCGTGTTCGTGGTAGAGGTACGCCTCGAATTCGGTGAGGTTGCGTTCGAGTTTGCCGATGTAGTTGTCTGCTCGTCCGAGAGTGGCTTTTTCGTCTGTAAATTTCGAGATGGGGTCTCGTTTAATTTTGAGATCGTTTTTATCGGTGCCGGTGTCTAGTTCTTGGAGTTCGTCGTCTGTCCATCGTTGGCTGGGGCGGTCGGTGTCAGTCATCGTCGGTGGCGAGTTTGTATCCCCGGCCGGGGACGTGCTTGATTTTCCCTGCTTCCTGAAGGTCGTGGAGGGTGTCGTACATCAGGTCGGAGACGATCTCTTCGAGTTCTGATTCAGCGACTGTGGTAGTTGTCGAGAGATTCCGTTCGAGGAGAGCGGCCAGCTGTGTTGCATCGGTATCGCTTTGGGCGTCAGTAGCTTCGAAGAGCGCGTCGAGGGTTTCGTGGTTGAAATCCCCAGTGGCGGTCCAGAGGCGGGCTCCGGCGCGGACTCGCTGGCGGAGCCATTCTGATCGGGAGAGTCCTTGTTGGTCTGCTCGTTGGTCCCATTTCTCAACCTCGTCGGCGGGGGCTGTGAATGAGACCGGGGCTTGCGATCGAGACGTCATAATAGTTTGTTTATCCTACATGCGTATAATATTTGGGTGCCAAAATACATACTTCATAATTGACTTTATTCAGGCACCCCGACTACGTACTGTGATTCTATTAATTAATAGTACCACATCTACAATGCAACTGTCGCCCATATAACTTGACATTTAGTACTGTCAATATGTCACTTCGGCTGAGAGCACGAACAAATTGCAGTATATAAGAATAGAAATAATACCCTGGGTGGGTGAGCTATTTGTGCAAGTTTATTGCAGACTGCTTGGTTGGACCCCAGCTCAACAACGATGGACTCCCCGCTGGTCCGCTTGGATTGGGCCACGCTTGCAGTGGCTACTCCAGTCAGTACTATCATGCTTATTATGCCGTTGTTCACCCCGCTTGTCGCAGGGCTATAGGCCGATCCGTACGGCACAGGCAGTCTACCGGCCAACATCGACCGCTTCAGTATCACATCTCTGACTTTCAGCCGGAGACATATAAAGACTTGCTATCAATATCAAGATTGTGGTAAATCGTTAAATGGTGAAACCAGAGGTTTCAGGTCCACAATATGGTCGCGCTGTCAGCAAGTAACTCATACTGACATTATGCCTTATTAAACCCTTGGATTTCGTGACCGGCGTCTCAAGGATACAAACTACGCCTTGATGAGAGACTAGCTGATGATCTGCCACCTGCCTGTGGGATACGAACAGGAACCACGATGATCGTGGGAGAATACGGATGTATATTTTCCGGCTACAGAGAACGTTACGAATATTGGATTTGATCCGATGGGTTCAGTGGTAGATGAGACTGGTTTTATCTTAACCAACAAGTCAGTAATTCCCCGGCAAGTGTTGGTTAATATTGGGGGTAGACTCGTCGACTGCCACGCCAATCACTGGATCTCGAAGATCGCCTTCCCCGTCTTGGGGATGCTCCCGTATTTCGAAAAGTAACTCCTGCCCCTGGTCGTAGAAGTTGCAGGGGAAACATCGTTTAATTCGACTGCCATCCGGATATCTCCCCAGTCCACAGGACGTGAGCGATCACATAAACGAATATGGCGAGAATCCCTCCGGTTCCGATGTTACCGAACTGCACGTAGGATAGTGGTGTGAGAATGCCGATGGTTCCGATAGCGATTACAAATAATAGGATCCCTCGCAGAAAGCGTGAAACGCGAGTACGACCGGATCGACGTACTCGCCCACAACGCCGGACTCTCGGCCGGATCGCGACGCGAGAGCCCGGACGGAATCGAGCTGACACTCGCGGTGAATCACTTAGCTCCGTACCTCCTGACGTTCGAGCTACTCGACTATCTCCGTGGCTCATCCGACCCGCGTGTCGTTATCACCGCCTCGGACATCCATCGGCGGGCAACGCTCGATTTCGATGACCTGCAGCTGACGGACGGGTACGACTCACTCGACGCGTACGCGCGCTCGAAACTGGCGAACATCGCGTTCACGGTCGAACTGGACGACCGACTTCCGGACGATTCTGCGGTCACAGTCAACTGCGTTCATCCGGGTTCATTCCGTCGACGGACCTGTTCCGGGAGGCGTCGCTTCGAACGCGGCTGCTGGTTCGGATCGCCGGACTGGTTCCGAGCGTTGCCACCTCGGAGCAGGCTGCCGCCGACCGTCTTCAGAGGCTTCTGGTGGCTCGCAGATACGGTTCAATAAGTGGTCAATACGTCGGCGGTGACGGTCCCACTGCGTCCGCCCCGGAAACAACGGATCGAGCGGTTCGTCGCCGGCTCTGGCGGGTGAGCGCTGACCTAGTTGACATTACATCCGACTGGCCGACGCCGACCACCGACTAGCAACGGGCAGCATGGTACTCATCTGCCCCAGACGTATCCGTACCGCTCAAGATCCAATTCCTCAGCGACAAAGCCGAATGACTCTGCGAAATCCATACGAGGAAAGCACCCGTCCGATCTCGGTGAATCTAGTGCGGGATACTATCGATCTCCTCAAGAGCCTCGGTCGCGACGTCACCGAGCTCACCCGCCTCAATATGTGAGTATCGCTCTCGAACCATCTCCTCCGAGTTATCGAGATACCGGGCTGCAACTGTGTATCCAAACGCGCGGACGAGGACCTCACCCATCCCGCGGCGACCGCCGTGAGGGGCCAAGTAATCGTGTTTCGGATGGTCGATATCAATCTCCGCAGCTTCTGAGAGCCGTTGGAGAATCGTCCGTGCGCCGTCCGTCGTGATCGACGGCGGGCGAATGTTCTCATCGAGCGCCAGCAGCAGGTCGCGAGCGTACTCATCACGCCGCTCAGCAATTGCCTCTGGGCGTTCGCCTCGGTCGACTAGTTCCTCCTTGACGAGCCCTGCGAGCGTCCGTTGGTCGAACGTGGGAAACACCGGCCAGCGCTCCGTCGGTGGGTCCATCAGCTTGCGGTAGCTCCGCAGCGGCGAGATCACCGGATCGGGAAGGCTGGCGGCGTCCCATTTCTGTTTCTTCCGGTAGACGTCCATACTCCCGTCGTCGAGCGAGAGGTCCTCCCAGCGGACGCCGCGCCGGCGCGGGTCGTTCGGGTCCCGGAGGAGTTCCCCGACGCGGACGGCGGTGTACGCGAGAACGAACACGAGCGCTCGGTCACGAGCCGCCTTCAGCGCAGCGTAGCGCGCTCGCTGCTTGTCGACGGGGTCAGTATCCTCCGGGCGTGTCGTGTACGCCTCGATGGCGTCGCGTGCCCGTTCGTCGACGTGGCGGGTGAGAGCGTGGCGTTGTTCGGACGTCCAAGCTTGCTGGTCGCCGGGCTTGCGGCCGTCGTCCTCCGGCAACGGCGCCATCGCACTCGCCCGCTGCGCGTAATGCGCTTCGAGATACCCTTCGTTGACACACCACCCGCACCACGCAGAGATATAGCGATAATAGGTTTGTACAGTGTTCTGTTTGAGTCCTCGATCGCCGGCGAGATGCCGGGCGTACTCTCGGAAGACGCGTTCGTCGAGGTCCTCGAAGGTGGGGTCGCGGTCGACATCGTCTGGGACGATCCCGGTCCACTCGTGGCCACCGCGGTCGCCGCCGGCCCACTCGGCGAACCGCTCGAGCTCACGTGCAGCGTTGCGTCGATAATTCCCGCCGTCGCCTCCACGGCCTTTTCCCTTGTCCTGGAGGTAGCGCTCGAATGATTCAGAGAGTGAGGTCAATGGCGTCTGTTCCGTCGGTGTATTCCGGTCCATGCTCTCTTGAAATGTTGAAACGTAGTCAGTCACACAGACAGACGCCGCCTTCCCGGATCTGGGTCACTGCGAACTGATGGACAGCGCCGGCGAGGTCAGTCATTGCTTCCGCCTGTTCTTGGGTTGGACGCCCGCCGCCGTAATAACTCTCGGTCCGGTTCTCGCTGTAGAGATCCTTCATCACCTCTGCAGTCTCCCGCTCAAACAGCCCGATCTGGTGGGCACGCTCGTAGCTGAACTGGTGGTCCTGAAAATCCTGAAGCGTATCGTTCGTCATCGCAAGCGCGTACGCCTCGATCGACCGTTCAATCGCGCCGAAACAGACCTCGATGACGGCCGTGTAGTATCCATCCTGTGACTGAAGCGTGTCAACGACCTCGAGGAGTCGGCACGCTTTCGTCAGCTGTGTCTTCCAGTCTTCGTCGGCACTAATTCCGTCCTCGAACGCTGTCCGACCACGTCCGACCATCTCGAAGGCATCCTCTGCGCGGTCAAGTGCTGTGAGCACAGAAGCCGGGTCCGAGCCGTTACTCATCAGCGGCTCCTTGCTCCAAGAGGAGGTTCTCGACGGTTTCGAAGTCACTCGTCTTGTAGACCGGAATCCCTGAAACGACGATCTCTCGGATGTTTTCAGTGTACGCCGGAATCGCCTGGACGGCCTCGACATCGATATCGTAGGCGTATCGGTCACCATCGAACGCCGCATCTTCGAGATCACGGGCAATAGCGTTCGCTTCTCGTTGGCTTTCGGCCCGTCCAGACCGGGTTAGCACCCAGAGATCGATATCACTCCGTCGGTCAGCCTCGCCCCGAGCCACACTCCCATAGAGAATGATGCCTACGACGCCGTTGATATTCTCATGGAGCTCCGTAACCGCGGCTTTGACGGGTTGGTGATACTCTGATTGGGGAATCCGGAGGATCGGATCGTCTGGAATTGACAGACGCTGTCTGTTGATCTGGACGAGTCGCTGGTTGCTCTCGGGCGATTCGATGACCAGGTCATTCGAACTGAGAACATTCACTGCTCGTCGGACGGATTGGTGTGAATGGCCGACCTGCTTCGCGAGTTTTCGCAGCGAAAAATCACTAAATCGGTGGTTTGTTAAAAAGAGAAGGACATCGCTCGTCGCTTTGTGTTTGAATAAAGCCGGATTTGAAGGGGGTATTGAAAGAGAAATAGCGGCCCCGGACAAGGTCGTACTATCCGTCTCGCGGTCCATATGCCGTATCACGGACCACTACTATAAAAACATTATATATGAGTCGGAATAGACCTAAGTATTCATCTGCCAGCAACGGACGCGCGGAGAACGAGGTCCGTCACCTCCGGGGCTCACCACGTTCCGCCGTTGGATCTAGAAAATCCCACTCCCGGATGGCAAATCCAACGATTTGGATACGCCGCTGAAGGTGCTCCCACTCGCGGGCAATTTCACGGCGACGGTCTTCCTCGTTACCGTCAAGGGACTCGTCAGCGATCGTCCCACGAAGCTGATTCGGTGATTCAACGCCGAATTCGTCCTCCCAGTCGCGAATCTGCGTCTTCATATTGGCGAGCCGGTCCGTAAGCTCCTCGACAGTGTGCCCGCTGTCTCGAAGACGCAGCGCCTCCTGCATCGCTTGACGGCGGTCATCAGGGTAGTATGTCGTGTGGGTGCCGCTCTCGTCACGATGGAGAATCGCGTCGTCGACGAGCCGATCGAGGACGCGTTTGGTCGGCTCGTGTGACCAGCCCGCTTCTGAGGCGATCCAGTTGGCCGTCTGAGGCTCCGAAAGCTGCCGGGCGGTCATCCTCACGCGGTCTTCACCCGTGGTCTGGCGTTCCATCAGGCCCTCGGAGTTCGATTCGTCTTCGGACATACAATACCGTTTGCGCTTTGTCTTAATATAGGTTGAGGTAGGTAATCCCATATCGAACATAGAGACTAGTTCACTGAAATTCGCCGGCTGTGATCGTTTCGAGATATTCGACGCTGACGTAGCGAAACTCGATACGGTCACTGAAGCCATGTTGTGGAAGAAGCGTCTCGGCGGCCCTTCCTGCGGGTTTATCGGTCGTTAAGAGCACAACGTGATCGGCCCGTCCAGTGTCGAGTAGTTGGGCAGCAAGCCCGCCGAGTGCTGTATCCGCTTTCTCGATGCTGTCCTCGTCGCGGTCGGTCTCGCCGGCGATGAACCGACGTGTTTCGTCCATTACCGTCGAGACGAGTGGATTGGCATAGTCGAGCTCGTCGGCAACAACGATCCAGCCTTCTTCGAATCCATCGGGGTAGGGTATGTTTCCGGAAGGATATTCGTCCGCTACGGGGTCGCCCCCGAGTTCCTCGTAAACGCGCTGTGGGATCCGCAGCGAGGTATCGGTCTGTCGGAGGGCTTGACGAAGCCGTTGAAATTTGTCGTTGTCCCGTCCACCACACCGGACGAAGACACCGGTATCGGCGATATAGACCGTTGTCATGCAGCCGCGTCGGCATACTCTGTGGCAACTGGTTCCAGCGCTTGGAGGATAATCTCGGCTTCAAGCGGAGAGAGGTCAAGTTCTCGGGCTGTGATTCGATGGTTGACCGTCCCGTCGACGTACTCGTAGGCATATTCGAGCGCGACAGCAAGGCCGTCGAGGCCATGGCGCTCGATGTAGACGTCGATGTCTGTGTCCTTCTCGCGGCGGGCAACGGCGGCGATAAGTGCTGGTGTGATTGTTTGGGTCTCGCCGTCGGCCGAAAGCGTGAGTGCGATCGACTCAGCATCGTATTCGTACGGGCGCTGCTCGCGAGTCTTCTGTACTAATCCCGCTGTTTCGAGGTTCTGGACGTAGTCGTAGGCAGTTCCCTGCGGGATATCGACCTCGTCGACGATCTCGGAAACTGTGGTGGGGCCGTGTTGCAAGATGTAGGCGTAGATGCGGGCGAGTGCGGGCGTTTCGAGAAGATCGGCCACCGTCTGGAGCTGCTGAATGGGTGGCTGGCCCGATTGGGGTGATGATTGCGCCATCTTGGTTATGAATTATGGATAATTCATGATAAGGCTTCCGGCGACCGATTGGAGTTCGCAACAGATCCGAGACAGGGTGGGGGACAGCCGCTAGTAGCGTCTCTACCCCGGGGAAAGCGTCTTTCTGAGCCGATTGTACCATTTGTGCTTCACCGACGGCGTCGGGGTACTTCAAAGTGGTCGTGATTACGAGAATAATCAGGACCACTTGGCATACTCGACTCATTGCCAGAATTCGGGGATATGGAGCCCCTTAGCGCCGGTATTCCGCACTATGTGAGAATATACACTGTATAACGCTATACAAACTCTTGGGCTGGTGGTTGCCCCAACTTGGCAGTTTAGATTTCTACAAACAACCAATTGAGAAACATTTATGAGAGCAAACCCATCTGCGCGGTTCCTAACTCATATCGCACCCCTTGAGAGAGGGTGACCTGTCTGGTAGTGCTACGTTCTTCGCCACTTGTAATGACAAGTAAGTACGCGTCATAACACATATGCCACTCCACGTCGAACACCAATGTATGAGCGGATCAAGCTATGACAAGACGATTCAGTTCCGTGCCGGAGCCGAAAAAGAGGCCGCGGAGCTCCTCGATGAGATCCACATCGGTG
>SL_4KL_010_BRINEDRAFT_10000448_pt1 | contig 21063 bp, 21 predicted proteins | sample SodLak_010_BRINE_2_FD_10664 | JGI IMG/M metagenome (IMG submission 10664) | reverse complement strand
GCTTCGGGAACGCCGATCCGATGGCATCGCGTCTCGCCTGCGATGGGGTGAGTCGAGCTGGCTCGATGCCGAGCCGTCGGAGTGCCCGCTCTCCATCCCGCCAGAACTGCCCCTGCAAGAACAGGAGCACACCAGCAATCGAGACGTACGGGAACTGTCCGATCCGAACAGTCAGCGCAAACGATGCGTGGACAGCCAGAAACATCCCGGTGAAGGCGTTCCGGAGTCGCCCACGGAGAAAAAAGAGCAGCCAGGCGAAAGTGAGCATCAGATACCAGATCAGCCCACCGATCTGCAGCAGCTCCGGCACGACACGGAGCGACTCACCGAACAGGAACGTAATGTTGTCGAGGCCAAGCACGAGCGTCGCCGCCTCGCCGGTTCGCCAGACTTCGGAGAAGGATTTCGCGACGGCGTTCGAGACGTAGACAAAGACGACCTGAATGAGAATCAGTGCAGTGGCGATAGATGCCACCGACGGTCGTGGATCTCGCCCTCGATGAATCGCGTCGATCGACCAGCGCTCACCGAGTGGCAGGAAGATCGCCCAGAACATGAGCATTCGATACAGCGTATCGGCAAAGCTCAACACCAGCGGGTTGTGGTGATCCAGCGAGATCACGAGCAGAAAGCCTGCGATGATCGCGAACCTCGTTTTGTAGCCGATCAGTAACTGGATGCCCACCAGCGCTGTCAGTACGAACAGCAACGCGATTACGGTCGGATCGGTGGTGAAATAGTAGACAGAGACGGCCGTCTCGGGGGTGTACTGCTCGGCGAGTGATTGCGGCACTGCCCCGCTCTCGGCGTACATAAACCAGAAGTTCCGCGACCGGAGCAGAATATCCACGACCATCAACGCGCCGAGAATCATCCGGAACACTGCGAGTGTCCGGCTGTCGATCCGAACCGAATCGACGAGATACTGACGCAATCGACCTGGAATTACCTCTCTCAACCGATCCAAGCCGGAGTGGACTCTCGCAGCCATATGGAGGGTAGTAGCTGATAGCTACGATTGGTCAGGTAATTATGTCTGTTGGAGGCTACCTATCCAGAAAAACTTACTCTGTGGGGTACCAGGCGAGCTGGTGATCGGCGGCGATATCGACGGTGACAGGCTGGTCGTGTTCGAACGTTTTGACGTGGTTGTGGAGACAACGGACCGTCGTCCCGTTTTTCAATTCGACGCGGTAGACGAAGTTTGGGCCGTTGTACTGTCGGTGGACGACGTGGCCGTCTGCGGTCGACTCGTTGGCCGGCACTGCCTCCAGATCGTCCGGCCTGACCAAGAGGTCGATCTGTGCACCGTCGTAGGCGGCCACCGGACCGTTGAGCTGTGCTGTGTCGAACGTACCAAGCGTCGTCTCGACGATGTCGCCACGGACTCGTCCGGTGACGAAGCTCGCTCGGCCAAGAAAGCTCGCGACGAATCGCGATTCGGGGTTCTCGAAAACGATCTCCGGCTTGCCGACCTGTTCTAGGTTCCCGTCGTTCATGATCGCGACCCGATCCGAGATCGACAGCGCCTCCTCCTGATCGTGCGTGACCGAGATTGCCGTCACACCTGCTTCTTTCAGAATCCGTCTGACCTCTTCGCGCATCTCGATTCGCAGTCTCACGTCCAGATTTGAGAAGGGCTCGTCGAGCAACAGAATCTCCGGCTCGGGCGCGAGCGATCGAGCCAGCGCGACTCGCTGTTTCTGCCCACCTGAGAGTTGCTCTGGCCGTTTGTCACGGTGAGAATCCAGATCGACCAGCGCAAGGAGCTCGTCCAGCCGGTCCTGTTTCGCCGCATCGTCCCAGTCGTCGATCCCGAAGGTGATGTTTTCGGCGACGGTGAGATGTGGAAACAGCGCGAAATCCTGGAAAACGAGACCCACATCCCGATTTTCCGGTGCGAGGAACTGCTCGCCGTCTGCGATTGTTTCTCCACCGATGCTGATCGATCCGCTTGTTGGCCGCTCCAGCCCTGCAATCATCCGGAGTGTCGTGGTCTTTCCACAGCCTGATGGACCGAGCAAGGTCAGCAGCTCTCCCTCTTCGACAGTGAGTGAAAACGAGTCGACTGCTGTCTCCGATCCGAACGTTCGGGTAAGATTTTCCACCTCGAGCACTGATTCACCGAGGGGACGTTTTGACTCCCAGCCTGATTCGACTGTCTCGACTTCTTCGGTTTCGACACGCGATTCTACGCTCTGTTTTGTCATTGTTGTGTCTGCGTTCGACAGCCAATATCAGCGAGCCAACTGTGCAGCGACCGGACAACCATTTCTTACTCCCTTCTTTTTAGGCATGCCAAAAATACCTGTCGCTTCTTTTCACGCTGGGGGAACCCACCGAAACCGACACAATCCACGCCCGAGAGAGTACGGTATGGATGTCGCAGTAATCGGCGCGACGATGACCCCGTTTGGCCAGCGCGAAGCCTGGATTCAGGAGCTGTTGACGAAGGCTGCGCTTGCGTGTCTCGACGATGCTGGGGTTGGGACGGCTGTGGTCGATCAGCTGTACGTCTCGAATATGGCAAGCGGTGAGTTCGAGGGCAAGACCGGGGTGATGAACGCACTCGCAGCCGACATCGGCCTGACGCCTGCCTACGCACAGCGGGTCGGCCAGACCTCGGCGTCGGGAGGGGCCGGGCTGTACGCGGCCTGGCAGTCGGTCGCCTCGGGGGCGAGCGAGATGACGCTCTTGGTCGGCGGGGAGAAGATGACACACCGATCGACCGGCGAGTCGTCCGATATCATCTCCTCGCTCACGCACCCAGTCGAGTACAGCCACGGCGTCACGCTCCCTTCGTTTGCAGGACTGACGGCCAGAGCGTATCTCGACCGGTTCGATGTTCCCAGAGAAAGTCTCGCCGAGGTCGCTGTGAAAAACCACGCCAATGCGACGAAGAATCCAGATGCACAGTTTAAAAAGGAAATCGACACCGAGGATGTGCTGTCGAGTCCGATGGTCGCGGATCCGCTCCGGCTGTACGACTACTGTCCAGTGACAGACGGAAGCGCTGCGCTTCTCTTTTGTCCGGTCTCCGTCGCAAAGCAGTACACCGACGAGTTCGTTCGGCTGACTGGCGTCGCTGGCGCGACCGATACCCACGTCGTCCACGAACGCGAGGATCCAACATGGATGAGAGCAGTCGCCGAGAGCGGCCGACAGGCCTTCGAGATGGCTGGCTGCGATTCCGAAGATATCGACGTTGCCGAACTTCACGACATGGTCACACTGCTCGAACCGCTGGAGCTGGAAGCGCTCGGTTTTGCTGATCGTGGTGAGGGCTGGCGGTTCGCTGTCGAGGATCGAACCACACTCTCCGGTGATCTTCCAGTCAACACCTCCGGCGGTCTCAAAGCGCGTGGCCATCCACTCGGTGCGACGGGTGTTGCACAGGCCGTGGAGATCTACTGGCAGCTACTCGGTGAGGCCGGTAAGCGACAGGTCGACGCAAAGCGGGGGCTGACCTGCAACGTCGGTGGCTTCGGCAACTGTGTCACGACCGCAGTACTGGAGGCAGAATGATGACTGATCAGGAGCTTCTTGCCTATCGCTGCGAGAACGATCATCTCACCTATCCAGCACACTCCCGCTGCCCGGAGTGTGGCAACCCCCAGACAGAGACCGTCTCACTCGCAGATCGTGAGGCGACGGTCCTGACGTGGACGACTGTAACTGCATCACCCGCGGGTGTCAGAGAGCCGAACACGCTCGCCATCGTCGAGTTTGATGTCGACGGACAGGCCGTCCGTGCAATCGGCTCGACGACCGACGCTGTCGAAACCGGCGCGACTGTTCGTCCAGTCTACGTCGACACCCTCCGAGATAAGGAAGCAAGTATCCGCCTGTCAGGTGATCAACCCTGGGAGGGCTACCGGTTCGAGCCAGTCGAGTAGTGCAGCAATTGACTCGGTCGATTAGTGCCACGGATGGTCGCCCGCTCGATCTGGCCAGAGCGGGTACCAGTACTGCGTATCATCTTCGACACCCAGTTCGCCGTCCAGTACGCTGCTGAGCTTGTACTCGATCGACTGCTCACGCTCTCGACCGGGCTGGGGCGCAAACGGATAAAAAGAGCCACGGCGGAAGGAGTAGATCCAGTAGACCGTTTCACCGGTCTTGGCCGAGGCCCGCTCGGTGGCCCTGAACGCAAAGACGGCAGCCTGGAGTCGCGAGCCAAACCGTTCCTCGATCAGCGTATCCGACGCGAAATGAATCCCGGTGACGAGATCCTCGAAATCTGTCGCTTCCAGAACGATCCACTGGTAGCCGTACTCGTCTTCCTGAAACTCGGCGACAGCACCACTCTCGCCCACCGTCAGTATCTCTCGGACCTCCGAGACTGCATCGCGAAAGTCGGTGCTATCCACGTCGGCGAAACAAAGTGCGGCCTCACCTGTCGGCTCGAATCCGAGATCAGCCTCCATCGTCAGGTAGGCAGTGCTCATCCCGAACAGATCCTCTGGATCTGCATCACGCGTCGCGGCTGTCTCTGCACCGAACCCGAGTAGCTGTTTGATCGGCTCGAACAGTCCCATTCGAGATGACATTTGTCCGACTCCATTAAGAAGCCATCTATCTCACTGCCATTCATATAGCACTCGTGTTGGCGTCGACAGATGGCAGAACGTGGCATAAAATTCAAACGCGAGCCAGCCGTCTACAGGGGTATATGCCGACACGGGCAAACAAACACATCAAGAAGTTCAACCAGCTCGTCGAGGTGTACGATCCCGAGGGAGTCGAGCTGATCGAGACTGTGACCAGCCGTGATACAGAGACACTCGAAACACGACAGACAGCGATTGCTGAAACGAAAACGCAGGTCGAGTCGCTTACCGCGGATTCGTTTTTCGACGAGCAGCGAAAAACCGAGATCCGCGAGACCGATAGTTTGCCCGATCCTGCTGGCGTCGCCGACTCACAGCGCGAGGAGATGCTCGACCGCCTTACTCAGATCGAAGAGTCGATTGCAGAGACACTCTCGGACGGCCCCGGTCTCGATACTGACGACGATCTCGGCTTCTAGAACGTGTTGCTTACATACAGCGGTCATCTACGTCCTGTCGATGAGTCGATCCGGTATCTTTTGTCCGCGCTGTGGTGATGCAATCGAACGCTCGGAGGAGCTCCCCGAGCGTGAGGGTCGGGATAGCGCACTCTGTGACTCCTGTTACATCGACGAATACGATCTCGTCGACGCACCGGATCGGATCCACGTCCGTGTCTGTGCCCAGTGTGGGGCAGTCCACAGAGGCAACAGATGGGTCGACGTCGGTGCGGAGGATTACACGGATATCGCGATCGACGAGGTGACAGAAGCACTCTCGGTTCACGTCGACGCGACGGGCATCTCCTGGCAGGTCTCACCCGAACAGGTTGATGAAACTACGATCCGGATGCACTGCCAGTTCTCCGGCGTGTTGCGGGAGACACCGCTGGCAGAAGAGATCACGGTTCCGGTCAAGATCGGACACGAGACCTGTGAACGCTGTGGACGGATCGCTGGCGGGTCCTACGCCAGTATCGTCCAGCTGCGGTCGATCGACCGCGACCCGACCGAAGCCGAATGTGACCGGGCAAAAGAGATCGCACACAATCAGGTCACCGACCTCGAAGCCAAAGGCGACCGCGAGGCCTTCGTCACCGAAGTGAACGAAGTCGAGGGCGGGCTGGATATTCGTCTGTCCACGACCCGCCTCGGCAAACAGGTCGCCAATCGGATCGTCACCGAGATGGGTGGCTCGTTTACCGATCACGAGACGCTCGTTACAGAGGACTCCGATGGTAACGAGGTGTATCGAGTGACCTACGCGATTCGTCTCCCGCCGTACCAGCCCGGTGAGATCGTCGATCCCGGCGACGGTGATGGACCAGTGCTGGTCGAGGATGTCCGGAACACGATGCGTGGCAGGCGGCTCAAGTCGGGCGAAAGCTACCAGACTCCCTACGAGGACGGTGAAGCACCCGACGCCGAGCGACTCGGGTGGAAAGCAGACGCCGAGGAGACGACGCTCGTCGCAATCGAAGACGACCACGCCGTTCAAGTGCTCGACCCCGATAGCTACGAAACGAAATCCGTCGCTCGTCCGCCGTGGCTCGATCCAGACACGGAGACTGTCTCCGTTATTCGCGGTGGGAGAGAGTTGTATATTCTTCCCGAGTGAACCGCACGTGCTGTTTTTGTTCTCACGCCCAGTCAGCACAACCGTGTGATATATCCTCACGAAATGCTTTTTTCTGGTCGACAACTCCACAGTGCTATGGACAGGGGCTGGCCAGCCGTTCTCTTGCAGGCCGAGGAAAACGAGACGTTCTTCGAGGACGGTGAGACCATCTCTTGGCCGGACTGGGCAACCTCCTTCCTTCCAGTCTGGCTACTCGAAATTCTTGCGACTGTGCTGGTGATTGTTCTGGCCTGGGTCGTCGCGAGAGTTCTTGTCCAACTTTTCAGTCGCCGGATCGCACAGCATCTCCAGCGCCCAAGCCTTACCAGAGTCTCACTTGGTGCGATCAAAGGCGGTGTGTACGTCGTCGCGTTTCTGACAATCCTCCGGATCTACGGGCTGGATCTCGGGAGCATCGCGCTTTCGGTGACAGTGTTTTCAGCTGTCGTCGGTGTCATTCTTGCACCGATATTTGGGTCGATCGTCAGCGGCGTCTTTCTGCTTGCCGACCAGCCCTACGAGATCGGCGATATGATCGAACTCTCCGAACAGGAACAGCGCGGATTCGTCGACGATATCACGCTTCGATACACCAAAATATTCACGCTCGACAATACGTTTCTGGTCGTCCCGAACGGTGAGATGCGAACCCGTGACGTGATCAACTACTCGGCAGAGGACTCGCGGACGCGGCTCTCGCTCGATATTCTGATCACCTACGAGAGTGACGTTTCTCTTGCTCGGGAGCTCATCGAACGGAGTGCCCGGAACGTCGACGGCGTCATCTCTGGTGGGCCGAAGATCCGGATCGGAAGCGCACGTTACCCTGCTGCACCGGACTGTCTAATCAGTGAGTTTGCAGACGATGGGATCTTGCTCCGCTTGCGGTTCTGGGCTGCGGAGCCGTACGGTCTCCAGACCGTCCGCTCGAAGGTGCAGACGAACGTCTGGGATGCCTTCGACGACGAGGATGTCGATGTCGAGATTGCCTACCCACACCAGCATATGATCTTTGATGAAACGAGCGGGCAGCTCCAGATCGAGAACAACCACGAGCTGCCAGATTCCGATCGAGAACACAGCGAACGACCAGCTCCAGATCGACAAGAGGGCCTACAGCCCACTCCAGATCGGCAACAGAATGAGAGCCCTGCCCCAGATCGTGGGGACAGCGAGCCAGCCCCGCCCGAATAAACTCGCTGGGGTTGGGAATGCAGAAAACCGCTAAACTGCGGCTGATTGGTCAGATGCCGTGAGGGACGGTAGCATCATTCCCGCAGGGCTTTACGTCGGTCGGCACGTAGCTATGTTGTGAGTGAAGAAACAGGGCATCGGAGTCTTCGGATGCCAAACGGCGACGAACAGTTCGCTGTCGTGACGCGACACGACGGCGGCAATCACGTTCGTGTACAGTGCCAGGACGGTGAGGAGCGAATGGGTCGGATCCCAGGACGGATGAAATATCGGGTCTGGATCGACAAAGGCGATGTCGTGCTCGTCGATCCGTGGGATTGGCAGGACGAAAAGGCGGATATCGAGTGGCGCTATGACAGTCAGGCCGCAGACCAACTGCGCCGTGAAGGTCACATAGAATAGCCGACTTCCTGATAGGTTCTTTCAGCTGCTGTGGATTTCTCGATTACTCATCTGATCGATACTGGCCAGTGGCAGGTATTTTTCCCGCGCACCATAACGGATAAGTAGAAACTGAACAGGTGAATGTATGCTGATAGTTCGACTCAAGTACAGTTATCCGTTCTCATCACCTACCTATTTATATGGATGACTCGCCGTCTGAGGATATTATTCGGAGAGAACTCGACACCGAGCGAGGAGAGCCAGCGATACAGATCGCAGAGATCATTGCAGAGATCGAAGGGAAAGATGTCACAGAGATCTCGACGATGTATGACTGTGTCGACGGCGTTGTCGATCATCTGTTCGAGCAGCCACCATCGCCTGACGCCGAAATGACGATCGAATTTGAGTACGAGAACTACCGCGTTGCAATCGAGCAGACTGGCGATCTCAAACTAGTCAGAACCGAGTAACCAGAGATATTGGTTGAAACGCCAGCCGTACACTCACTCGGACAACTACTCGATACGAATCTGTACGATCAGCCCCATCTCACCGTTCGCTCAGCTGTGCAGCCGACTGCTGTAGGTCGCTTCCAGATAGTCGATCACGTCTCCGATCAGTGCGGGATCGTAGCTCCAGAACCCATAGTAGGAGTCAGGCTCTCGCTCTTCGGCGATTAGGCCAGAGGCTTGCATCGGATCCTCACCGCCATCGTACAGCACGAACCAGAACCGACCGATCTCGTCAGATTCGGAGCTGACAACCGTGACTGCGTCGTCTGCGGAGGCGTTCCAGCCATCCTGCACGAAGACACGGACCGAGAGATCCCGCTCGATCTGCAATCGGTTGTAAAGCGGCGCCTGCTTGTTGAACGCCGCTGCCCGCTGGAATCCTGCATACAGCGAGCCGGTGTTACACCGCCACGCTCGGTCTTCGATCTCGCGTGAGACCGCGAGCAGTGAGTGCCGTTCGGTGAGCTTGAACACCGTTTGTTCCAGCAGATCCAGTATCTCCGTGAAGGATTCGTTGCGTGCTCTCCCCACGCGGTGGATCTCCGGCGAGATGAGCATCTGAAGCTGTTTCATCCCAACGGTTCCCAGATACTCACCGTCTGCAGTCTTGACGATGACGTATCCCTTTCCCGTCGGAACGGTACTGTCGCTGTGGACAATCTCCAGATTCTGGGTGGCAAACTGTGATTGTATACTCTCAAAAACTGCCTCGTCTCCCGCATGAACCTCCATTCGTTTGCGCTGTGTTTCGAACTCGTCGAAGGTGTCTGTGAGTGCTTTCATGAGGGTGACTCTTTTCCACTTGTTGCGCTCAGAAACGCGCTGACATGCGCTGGGACCGTTATTTCTGCCACCGTCTGCTCGCTGGCATCGAACTCCAGATAGCCCAACCGGTCCAGCTTTGGCAGAACCGAGTGATAGAGCCTGACTGTAAGCCGTTCCCGCTCATCTGGTGTGACGATACGCTCATCCGCCGCTGCGATCTGCCCCGTCAGGCTGTCTGTAATTTCATCCAGAGTCGCAGACTGCTCTCGTTGCTGGAGATAATACAGTGTCTGTCTCGTCTGCTCGTCGGCAAGCTGCTGGAGGACGTCGTCGCTTGGAACCGCGCTTTCTGAGGCCTGTTCGTCTAACTGCGTGATTGGATCCCAATTATTCATACGCCTTCTACGCGAAGCTCATCGTATACTTCTTTCGACATATTTACAAACGTATACATTCATCTATTTTAAAAAACTCACTGTTGTATCGATATGTTGGCCAGTAGCTACGTGAAGTAGTCAGCAACTGTAACTATTTTATTCGAACGGTGAAACCTCGACAAATAATTGATACACTGTTTACAACAATTTGTAACTCAAATTATTAAAAAGTTCTCAGTATGACAAGGACAGGATTTACCTGTATCACCCTCATTGTTATGATTGTGATGAAGTTCACTCGAATTGAAATTATAGATTGTATACAACGATTTAGACAGCACCTGAGTTGGACGTTCGGAGATCTGCAGCAGGCCGATAGTGAGCTACTAGACGAGCGCCGTGGAAACGTTACAGTAACCCATACAACCAATCCCACCAAGCAGGTGATCGCATGTTCGGTATAATTGTGGACTTTGTTAATAAGGCGCAATCAGATCTATCGGGCGGTAAAAAGTGGTTGCCTGGTCGGAATAACGAACCAGAGACTCAGACGCCCGAGGAACAGTCACAGCTATACAACTGTCCAAGCTGTGACATTGTCTACGTCGCCACCGAGAAGACTGATTGTGGCAACTGTGACGATCAGGTCGTGCCGGTCGAGGCAGACGAGACAGCGGAGAGTGAATGAACCAGTCAGGACGACAAAACACACTCATTTACCGGACTCTAATGGGTAGTATGTCCGGTAATTCTGTGGCAGCCGACCATTCAGGCTCCGGCTTTTATTTGGGAGACAATGTGGGCTCCTGGCTGGGACAGAACGCGGACGGTGGTAGGTCTCTACAGTATGGTTCCATCGTCTCCGCGTTCGTTCGGAGTTTTTTCGTTGCCACGCTGATTTTGCTCGTCGTGCTCGTCGCCGGTGCCGTGTTCATGCCTGATGGGTTTGGGTTTGTTACCGAAGAGGAGCGTGAGTGGCTGTTCGAGGACAACCAGACGGTGTCGGATGGTGCTGAAGATGCGCCGCCGTTTGCAGAGCTAAACGAAAACCCAGAACTCGACGAGGATGCAGTTGCTGAACACGTCATCAACAAGGTCAACCGAGAACGGACAGAGCGTGATCGCAACGAACTCGGCACAGACGAGGAGTTAGCGAGAGTTGCGGCTAACCACAGCGAGGATATGATAGAACGTGATTTCTTCGCCCACCAGAACCCTGACGGCGATGGACCCGGTGATCGTGTGTTCCGGGCTGTTTCGGGCTGTCTAAGCACCGGTGAGAACATTGCGATGACGTGGTACGAGACAGCGTTCCAAGAGAACGGTCAGATCAAAGAGCACAGCTCCGCCGAGGATGTCGCGGAAGGGCTGGTCCAGCAGTGGCTCGACTCCCCGGAACACCGCGATAATATGCTGTTTTCCGAGTGGGAGGAGACAGGTGTCGGCATCAGGATTACTGAAGACGGCGAGATAATCGCGACCCAGAAGTTCTGTGACTGATCGCTCTCGCCTGCGGTACGGGTCCCCAGCCGCAGCGTATCGAGCGGTACAAGCAGTTCGAGCGCTCTCTGTCTGATATGTCCCCGACACCTGCGCCACTGCCGGTTCGAACAGTGGCCTTTCTCTGCGATCAGCTCGCCGTACTGGTAGTTGTTGTTGGCCCAGTTCTGCTGATGGGTGTCACCGTCGAGGAACTCATCTCGCCGGGAGATATCCGGACGACTGTCTTTCTGATCCTCTGTGGTGTCGCTTTCATTTACCATCTCCTCTTCGAGTGGCTGACCCAGCAGACACCCGGCAAGTATCTGTTCGGACTCCGCGTGGTTCGTGTCGACGGCTCGGCGATCGGCGCACAGGAGTCGTTTCTCCGGAACGCGCTCCGGGCGATCGACGGGCTTGGCTACTGGAGCGTTGCCGTATTCGTCATTCTCGTTCGCGGTGACGGCAAGCGACTGGGTGATATGGCCGGCAAGACGCTCGTCGTTTCTGCCGACAACTAGGTCACACCAGCCCATGTCACAAACCGTTTGTTTGCCCGTCGGCTACGAGCCGACAGTGACAGCAAACGACGAGTCGGCCCCTGAAACCGAAGCTGAGAATGCTGCCGACGACGCCCAGCCCGCCGAGTCCGGTGAAACCGACAAGGAGGATCTGTTCTACGACGCACTGGAGACGCTTGGCAGGCCTGTCGTCTCGGCGACCCGGTACGCACAGGCGCTTGAATTGTCCCACGCGGAGGCGACGGAACGACTCGAAGCACTGACCGAGGAGGGTGTCACCGAGCAGTTGGATGTGAGTGCCGACCCCGTTGTCTGGTACCCATCCGACTGGGCGCGCATGACCGACCGCGAACGTGTCATTCTCTTTCCGGAACGCCGTGAGATCGTCGTCGATCAGCCAACACAGTTTAGCCGGGCACAGCTCTCGCAGTTCGCTCACCTGATCGATACGACCGGCTCGGGCGCGTACATGTACGAGATCCGCCAGGAGGATATCTGGCAAGCGCCCTACGAGACATTCGACGAACTGCTGGGCACTGTCCGGTCGGTGCTCCCCGAACGATCCGAGCAGCTCGAAGAGTGGCTTCGATCACAGTACGAGCGGGCAAACAAGTTCACATTGGGAACACACGAGGACGGCTACACAGTTCTCGAAGCAAAGTCGGCGGATCTGATGGGCAACGTCGCCCGCCAGAAGCTCGACGACGAGCAGCTGCGCGCGCCGATATCCGATACTGAAAGCTGGGTCGCCGAGGAACGTATCGCCGAGGTGAAACGCGTCCTCTACGAGGCTGGCTACCCGGTTCGTGACGAACGCAGCCTCGACAGCGGCGATGCTCTCCCAGTTGAGTTGCAGCTCGAACTGCGAAGCTATCAACAGCGGTGGGTGTCGAACTTCCTCGAGACGAACTCGGGAGTGCTCGTCGGCCCGCCCGGCAGCGGCAAGACCGTCGCCGCGATGGGGATTCTGGCGGCTGTCGAGGGCGAGACACTGATCCTCGTGCCGGGCAGAGAGCTTGCCGGCCAGTGGCGCGAGGAACTACTTGCACAGACGACGCTCGAACCCGACCAGATCGGCGAGTATCACGGCGGCGAGAAGGATATTCGTCCTGTGACGATCGCTACCTACCAGACTGCGGGGATGGATCGACACCGACAGCTGTTCGACAGCCGGGAGTGGGGACTGATCATCTACGACGAAGTCCATCACATTCCCGCACCGATTCACCGCCGGAGCGTCGATCTCCAGACCCGCCACCGGCTCGGCCTCTCCTCGACTCCTGTCCGGGAAGATGACCGCGAGGCCGATATCTTCACACTGATCGGGCCGCCAATCGGGACTGACTGGGACGAGCTGTTCGAGGCCGGTTTCGTCGCCGAGCCGGAAGTCGAGATTAGATACGTACCCTGGGGATCCAAAGAGACCCAGAACCAGTACGTTAGCTCAGAGGGCCACGAGCGCCGACAGCTTGCGGCGACCAACCCAGCCAAAATCGAAGAGATCAGCGCATTGCTTTCTGCACACGCCGACAAACAGGCGCTCGTCTTCGTCGAGTATATCGATCAGGGACAGAGCTACGCCGACGAACTTGGCGTCCCATTCATCAGCGGGCAGATGCCACACGCAGAGCGCCAGAAGCTGTTCGAGCAGTTCCGGAATGGCACTTTGCAGACGCTGATCGTTTCACGCGTCGGAGATGAGGGGATCGATCTCCCGAGTGCCGAACTCGCCGTCGTCGCGTCTGGACTTGGTGGCTCACGACGACAGGGCACCCAGCGTGCCGGCCGGACGATGCGACCGACCGGCCGCGCCCAGATGTACGTCCTCGCGACACGAGGGACTCGTGAGGAGGATTTCGCCAGACGCCGGATGCAGCATCTGGCCGGCAAAGGTGTTCGCGTGACGGAGGCAACTGGTCAGTCAACGCAGGGCGATGGCAAAGGCGAGCAGCCCGACGACGAGTGAAACGAGCGCGGCAGTCGTCGTCGGGGCGAGTTCTACAGTGCCAGCAGAGAGGATACGGTTGAGGAACACAGCAGCACCGATTCCAGCGACTCCGACGAGTGCCATCACACCCGTTCGGATGATAGCCAGCTCACGGCCTGCTCCTGCCCGCATCTCGCGGCCGAGTCTCGTGCCGAACTGACCGATATCCCAGACAGCCAGGCTCACCGCGACGCCACCAAGTAAGAGCCAGTTCGACGCGCCGATCATACTGACAGTGATCGCACCGATAAACAGCCCGGCTGCAGCGATCGAAAACCCGGCCCCCTCGTTGGCCAGATAACCGAACTGGACGGCACCAAGCAAGAAGAGCCCGATCAGCGCCGCGACAATGATGAATCCGCCGATGAACAGCACAACAAGACTCGTGGTGCCGTATAGTTGTTGGGCTGTCGTTGCTCCGTTGAGGAACTCTGCGGCGAGCTCCGGTGGAAGCTGTCGTGCACTCTCGTCGACAACCCACTCGAAGGCGCTGTCTGCGAACACCATCGCAACTGCCGTGACGACAAACCCGCCTGCGAGTGGTGCCAACCACGCCTCTGTCTCTCTTCTCGAAATCCGACCCCATTGCGCGACTCCGACAGTCACGATCACAATCGAGAAAGAGACCACAGCGACCCCGACCAGGAGTGTTCGGAGCCAGCTTGCCAGTGTGATCGTCTGTATTACTCCAAAGAGGAGCTCACCGATCTGTGCCTGAACTGCTGGGGGCGAAAGTAGTACCTCGACGAGCAGGGCTGGCGGGGTGAGCGCTGCTGCCCCGGCTGCGACGAGTCGTGGGAGGGATGCTACAATCATCACTCTCTGATAGATCTGCCGGTCAGCCCCAACGAGCAGATCCGAAAGCGGCAGTCGCCAGACCAGCAGCCAGAGGCCGCCGGCCGCAAAAAACAGCACGATCAGAAACGATGCCAGATGAAGCTGTGGCTCTGACGGAGCGAGAGCCGTCGAGACAATCTGGCCGAGGAGCGATTCGATAACCGAGCCAGACTCGACGGAACCTCGTTCCATAATCGACGGGATTGTCAAGAGAAATCCGGCAGAAAGGGTTACAGCTGCTGTCAAAAATGCCGTTTTAGTATACTCCCGGATCGCATCGACTGCAATGACGTTTGTTACGCCGAGTGTAATCCCAAAGATTGCCAGCCCACTCCCGACGACGACACCCAGATTGCCCGCGATCAACAGAAGTGTCACCGAAATATCTGCTTCTGTCTCGACCGGGAACAGCGCGCCCGTGAGCAACAGGGCGGTGCCAAAAATACCGACTGCAAAGCCCGCAGCGACGGGAATCGACAGCAGACTGACGACGAATCGGCGAACAGGTGTTGGCGAGGACTCGACAAGCCAGAGACTTACTGTGAGCAACAGCGTCCCGCCGATACCGACCAGTACTGGGGTAAGCGTGATGGACAACTGGCTCATATAGCTACCCACAGCGACGAGTGTTACCGCGACGACGATGCCGGTGCTCGTCCGTTCAGGCGAGAGTGCGGTGTCAGTCATCGGTATACTGGTTCGTTTGCTGTGTCATCTATTCATAAATAGTGCTGGAGCGCTCTTCGAAGACGGTGCTCGATCGGCTGGTCTATTGGCCAGTCCACCGTATCGACACCATAACGCTCCATCCGCCGAAGCCGCTGGCGACGCAGTACTCCAGCAAGGCGTTTGCCCTGACTGTACCCGGTGGTTACGTCTGGACTCACGACGATACTGCTGTACTCTCGGCCGGCGAGTTCGGTCGCAAACTCGACCGGCCAATCGTCGAGAAGCGGTGTACAGATAATCACCTGCCCGTCGGTGGGGAGTCGGGCGAGTAGCCGCTCACTCCAGGACGGGCTTCCGCCGTCACTTCTCGCTTTTGTGAGCCCGTCGTGGGCAGCTGTCTCGTTTGTAACGGTTTCTCCCTTCTCCACGGCGGGTCGGACAGGGAATCTGTCAGCCCCGGTCCCTGCGATACTGTGGATCCCGCGGAACAGGGACCGCGGCGTCCCCTCGACCTCTCCGCTTGCCTGGATCCACGGGAGACCGTCGGGCTCTGTGAGCTGCGGTAGCTCGCCATCCAGTCCGACAGCAGTGACCGTGGTAAACACGCCAGTACGGTCCAGCGCGTGATACAGGCGCTCCCCAGCGTAGGCGGCCATTCCGACGCCAGTTGGATAGCCAACCTGTGGAGTGACACGCCCACAGGGTCGACAGTCGACGATGATAACCGTCTGGTCCTTTTGCTCCTGGCGGTACTGGACGGTGACGAACTCACCGGTTTTGGCGACGTGGTGCCAGTCGATCCTGTTCATTGGGTCGCCGTGATGGTACTGTCTCGTCGCGTGGAATTCCAACCCAGGACCGCCCTTTTCTGTTGGGACGCTACCAGCCTGCGTGAGGGTATCATCCGCAACTGGCGGCTCGGAAAGCGCGTTTGCAGCAGATAGTGAACTCTCTCCCTCGACCGGCACTGTTTCTGTCACGGTATCAGTGCCTGCCATCGATCGGAGACGAAAAACCGGGTCATCGAACGCGAAGTGGCCTCGATTCAACACCACCGTATAGGAGATTGTCATGGCTTCGCCAGGTGAGAGTGCGGTCCCATTCCGTGGTGACCCTGACACAACAGCGAGCTCTTCTGGTACACCGTCGATTACCCGAATGTCAGAAAGCACAGAATCGCCCGTGTTCTCGACAGTCAACTCCACGTCGACAGTCGCTCCTGGGACCGATCCCGCAGCATCGAAGTTTCGGGAGGCAGACAGCTGCCGATCGTCAGGCACTGTCGAGACGGTTCGATAAAGCAGGTACACGAGCGGAATGACTCCGGCTGTCACCAGCAATGTCTCAGCCAGCAACAGTCCTGCGCCCACGAGTACGAGCGCCATCGCCAGCCCGCCGTTTCGCTTATGTTGTGCAATCATTGATCTCCCACACGCTCGATCGCAGCAATCGTTCGCTCGATCTGCTCGCGTCGTACGCGGTTAGGAAACAGAAGCAGACGGAGTTTCTGGCCGACCGTCGACGAACGCTGTTCTGCGAGAAACTCGGATGCAACTGGCTCCTGACACCACTCACCACTGTCAACAATCGCTGTTGCCTGGGCCGTCGAGAGTCCTCGAACGTCGGCGATCATGTTGATCGCCACTGTCCGGAGATCTGCCCTGACGACCGCGAGCGCTTTTCCACCACGCTCTATCGCAATTTCGATATCGCCATCGAGTGCCTGTGCAGTAACAGCTTGTTCGGCCGTCGTTACACTCTCCGGTGGACTCTCCGTCGCACGCTCGAACTGCCGCATTGCGTCCGTCTTCGTCCCCTTGTCCGGCTGCGAGCGGAGCCCGATCGTGAGATAACCGATGATGGTGACACCCATAACCAGGAGTACCTGATCGGTCGATCTCGCTTCGAGTAACCTAACCAGCCACTCGACAGGTCCGACAGTTACCAGTGATGGCTCAAACAACAGCAAAACGCCTAGCGCTGTCGCCGCCACTCCGATTACCGCGAACACACTCTCGCGTCCGACCATCACTGCTCCTCGATCTCTCTGACCGCCTGTTCGACCTGCTGGAGTCTGTCGGTTGGTGAGCGTCTGCCGTACTCGACTTCCCGGAACGTATCACGCAGCGCAACGACTGGCTCTTCCGGAAGCTCGTCAGCTTCGATCGCGTGCCTTGCCAGCTCACCCGGTGTCCGTGTCTCGACAGTGTTGATACTCAACTGTATGATAAATCGGTCCCAGGCCTCTTGGACAGTCATCTGATTCGGTTCCTCTTGCGGTGCCGCTTCGGTGTGACGGATTCGATCTATCTCGCTGCCGATTCGACTTCGTTTTTCAGCCAGCCAGCCGCGGCAGGCCGTCCTGATCTCTTGTGGACCCAGCTCTCCGCGCGCCAACCCAACCAGTGTCATTCTCACTATGTGAGCGGTTTTGGCCAGCAGACTGGAAAGCGACGCGACCAGCCGGCGAGGCCCGTATCCTCGTCGGGTGAGTGCATACAGTGGACTCAAGATCACCAGGCCGAGAACCGACAGCGATACGATAAAGCGCCAGAGCAGCCCCGACAGCTCGACCCGCTGGCTCTGTCCGTCTGCTGTGATGGTAACTGCCGCGTCAGTATCCAGCGGGAGCCGGGCGGTTGCAGTGCCGTCTGCTCCTGTCGTGGCAACCTCCTCACCATCAATCTCGATGGGAACGCCAGCTGCCGGCTCATCATCAAGTGTTGCCTTGGCTGTGACTGTGCCGTAGGCCATTGCCGGCAGCGGCCCGCTATCGATGTCGAGCTGTAACTCCGGTACGTTAACGACAGTCTCGCCGGTTACTGGCCCACGCTCGACACTGATCGATATTTCTCCGCTCTCTTCGGGAAGCGTTACGTCTAGTTGCCCATCTTCATTCGTCTCACCGACGACTGTCCCGTCCAGGGTCACTGTTGCATCGTCGAGCAGTTGATCACCGGCGCTTGCCGTGACTGTCACTGCCTGTCCCGGTGCTGGATTATCGCCCACTGCGATCGTTGCCTCCCGCTGGATCGGATAGGTCTCCTCTTCTTCCTGCATGTCGGTGGTACTGATTACAGTCGCTCCTGCTCCTGGACTGGTGGATGCAGTGTCACCGGCATCGGAAAGCGCTAATCCAGTTTGCTCACTTTCCGCGCGTTCCGTGTCCGGCTCCTGGACTGTTATCCGTAGCTCTTCTGCATCTGGGACTGTGCCGACCACAGTTCCGTCGTCGTCTGTTCTTCCAACAGATTCACCGTTGAAACTGACACCGACATCTTCCAGCGGGATCTCGTTGTAGCGCACAGTCACTTCGACAGGCTCGCCAGGGATCGCTGTCTGATTCAACTCGGTCTGGATACCGTCTTCCTCGGGAGCTTCGGTTTCCTCGTCTGGACTGAAGCTATCGCCGGGGCTGCCAATCTCCTCGATGTTGTACTCCTCACCGATCTCCGAGAGCGCCTCCTCCTGTGCCGAGAGTCGCTCATCGCCCGGGGTTGGATCGAACCGCACCCAGCCGACATCCTCGAAGTACACCTCCACCCACGCGTGGGCGTTCATTGCCCGAACCTCGTAGCTACCGTCGCCTGTTGGCTGGCCTGTCGAGTAGCCGACGACGTACCGCGCCGGGATATCCTGTGAGCGCAGCATCGACACCATCGCGGTCGCGAAGTACTCACAGTAGCCGGCGTCCATCTCGAAAACGAACGTGTCGGCGATGGTGTCGCTTTGGCGTGAGACTCCCAGATCGTACTCCTTTGACTCTTTAAGCCAGGTTTCGATCGTTTCTGCCGTATCATACGGATTATCTTCGTCGGCAGTCAGATCGTCCGTGAACTCCACCAGCCGGTCCGGTGTGTCGTCTGGAAGCTGTGTGTAGCGCTCTTCGATCTCTGTTGGATAGTTTTCACCCGCAGCCCGGAGTGTGCCGAGATCACGCTCGGGCTCGTGGCTCACTCCTTCGATTGTCTCTCCGGCTTCGATCGGCTGATCGGCTCTCACTGCGCCAGCGTCTGTCACCTGCAGCTCCTCGTCAGCCTCGACTGTCGAGGGTCGCCAGGCTGTCGGGACTGCTGTTGCTGTCTGTGCCAGCTCGATCTCGTAGTCGATCTGTTCGCCGTGTTGCCCGTCGTGTTCGATCGCACCGTCGAGTGGCTCCTCACTGCCTGTCCGTTCCCAGCCCGAGCCGGTGTAGTGGTCGTAGGCTCCCGTTCGCCAGTAGGTGCCCGTGTCTGCCTCGACAGTGAAATGTAACTCTGTGTCCAGATTTCCGTAGGTTTCGCCGTCGAGACCGACCTCACCCCCGACACCGGTCGTGTCACCGGGATTAAGTGCACCCAGGCCACCGCCAGCACCGCTGCCACCAGCGGCTGACTCGGTGGGCGACTCACCAGGCAGGATGCGGTCGACCGGACTCCCTGCCAGCCCATCCGTGGCGAACGCTGGCATCAGAAACGCGGTTGCCACCACCACGAGTAATGTACAGATGACCAATCCGGGCCGAACCCAGTCACGATCTGCTGTATCGTCAGTGTCAGCGCCTTCCATACAAGGTTCGAAACTGTGAGTATGTTGTCGCGCTTGGTTTTAATGGTATCGTTCGCTACAACGACCTTTTCAGGTACTGGCTTCCTAAGACGGAGTAGATGGAAAACAAGCTCCGAGCAGGCATTGCGATCTACAATGCTGGCGGCTACCACGCAGCACACGACGCCTGGGAAGATCACTGGCTTGATCTGGAGTCCGGGACTGACGACGAGCGACTGCTTCACGGCCTGATCCAGTTCACTGCTGCTGTCTATCACGCTCGAAACCGAAACTGGGCGGGTGCAACTGGGCTGGCAACCAGTGCACAGGAGTATCTCGATGGACTGCCGGCAGCCTACCGTAACGTAAATCTCGACGACGTTCGCCCCTATCTGGCCGCACTGGCAGACGACCCAGAACTGATCGAGCGTCGCCGACCACTCTCGCTTCTGTACCAGGGCTCTCGACTAGGCCTCGACGAGCTCGACTTCGAAGAGACGTGTATCGCTGCCCACGTCCTCGCCGAAGAACGTGGCGACGAACAGGAGGAGGAACTGATCGAGGATGCGACCAGATTCGCCAGACAGGAGCTTTCAGATACGAACAGTGCAATCGTTCCGCTGCTTTTTGATTACGTCCGCAAGCCAGCCAACCGCGGAATCATCACCCAGCGACTCGGCGAACACGTAGACCGAAAGCGTCACCGTGAGGAGGATGTGTCCGGGCTTTTCGACCCCAGGGAGTAATCCTGTCAACGACACCTCTTTGCCGGAGAGGCCAGTAGCCGGGGTATGGAGCGAAAGCGGGAGCTGACGAGTGTCGACCTCGCGGCCGTAACCGGTGAGCTGTCGGCCTACGAGGGTGCGAAACTGGAGAAAGCCTACCTGTACGACGACGGACTCATTCGGCTGAAGATGCGGGATTTCGATCTCGGCCGGATCGAGCTACTCGTCGATGTCGGGGAGACAAAGCATATCAGGGTCGCACCACCGGAGCACGTCCCGCCGGCCCCCGAACGGCCGCCGAACTTCGCGATGATGCTGCGCAACCGGATCGAGGGCGCACAGCTCACCTCGGTCGAGCAGTTCGAGTTCGACCGGATTCTCGTGCTTACCTTCGAGCGCGACGACGGCAGTACGCGGATCGTCGCCGAACTGTTTGGCGACGGCAATATCGCGGTGCTCGACGAAGCCGGCGAGGTTGTCGACTGTCTCGATACGGTGCGGCTCAAATCCCGTACCGTTGCCCCGGGATCGCAGTACGAGTTCCCCGACGCACGNTTNAANCCNCTGACTGTCGACTCTGAAACCTTCGCTGCTCGCCTCGAACAGTCCGACACCGACGTTGTTCGGACGCTTGCAACCCAGCTCAACTTCGGCGGACTGTGGGGCGAGGAGCTCTGTACCCGTGCGGGCGTCGAAAAAACGATCGACATCGAGGAGGCGACTGACAGCGACTTCGCGGCCATCTATCAGGAGGTCCAGACGCTTGCCGATCGACTCGAAAGCGGTGATCTCGACCCCCACATCTACCGCGAGCAGAGCGACGACGGAGCTGGTCGGCGAGTCGACGTTACCCCTATTCCGATGGAAGAACACGGCTCGCTCGAACCCAATCGCTTCGAGCAGTTCACTGATGCCC
>SL_4KL_010_BRINEDRAFT_10000447_pt1 | contig 21064 bp, 17 predicted proteins | sample SodLak_010_BRINE_2_FD_10664 | JGI IMG/M metagenome (IMG submission 10664) | reverse complement strand
GAGCCGTATCTCGACGATCCGGAGCTTGCCGACCTGTTTGCGTTCTTGCTCGAATCCAACGAGGCTCGGCAGGCGGTCGCACGGGGTGAGGAACTCCGCGAGCTGATTATGCGGCCGGTCGATACGGATTCGATCACGGCCGAAATCGAGCAGTACGAACAGCGAAAACGATCGATCGACGAGGAGCTCTCGGCCCTAGACGACATCGAGAACAGGCTTCCAAAGCTCGAGGCCGACCGAAAACAGGTGGCCGACGAGATCGAGGCGCTCCGTGCGGAACTCGAGACTGCCCAGGCCACACTCGACGAAACGAACGTCGACGTCGAGGAACGACGCGAGGAACAGTCCGAACTCGAAGCGCGACTCGACGAGCTTCGGTCGACACGATCCAGTCTGGAGCGGACCCGGACACGGATCGAGACCGAACGCGAAAGTATCGACGCTCTCGAAAGCGAACGCGAGGAGGTCGAAGCCACGCTCGAATCGCTTTCGGCCGGTGATGGCACGGAGCGGAGTCGACTCGAAAGCGAGATCGACGTCTTGCAGGCCGAAAAAAACGATCTCGATGCGGAGATCAGCCAGCTCCAGAGCACCATTCAGTTCAATCAAGACCTCCTGGCGGAGTCGACCGAGTTCCTCGACGACAGCGAGAGTGACGGGCCGCTGACGGACGAACTGCTCCCGGACGATGACGAGTCGATCACGTGCTGGACCTGTGGCTCGTCGGTCGCACGCGAGCAGATCGAAACGACGATCGAGCAACTCCAGACGACACGGACGGAGCGACTCGAGGAGCGATCCAGCGTCACTACCGAACTCGACGAGAAGCGCTCGACGCTGAACGAGATCGAGGAGAACCGCACGGCCTACCGCCAGGCGAACCGACGACTCGATTCGATCGACGACGAGATCGAGCGCCGACGCGATCGGATCGACGAGCTAACCGCCGAACGCGAGTCGCTGACCGACGAAATCGACGAGCTCGAGGGGACGATCGACGAACTCGAAAGCGAGGACTACGGCGACGTCCTCGAACAGCACAAGGAGGTCAACGAGATCGAGTTCAAACTCGAGCGGAAAGAACGCGAACGCGACGAGATCGAAGACGAGATCGCCGAGATCGAGAGCCGACTCGACGATCGATCGCAACTCCAGCAAGAACAGGAGGAGATTAGCGAGAGCCTGACCGAGCTCCGGACGCGGATCGATCGGATCGAAGCGGATGCCGTCGAGGCCTTCAACGAACACATGCAGAACCTCCTCGAGATGCTTGCCTACGAGAACCTCGATCGGATCTGGATCGATCGGAGTCGCCAGGAGGTCCGCGAGGGCCGACGAAAGGTGTCACGGTCGACGTTCTCCCTGAAAATCGTCCGCAGTACCGCCGATGGAGCGGCTTACGAGGACAGGATCGATCACCTGAGCGAGAGCGAACGCGAGGTGACGGGGCTGGTGTTCGGACTGGCCGGCTATCTCGTCCACGACGTCTACGAGACGGTGCCGTTCATGTTGCTCGACTCGCTAGAAGCGATCGACTCCGAACGGATCGCCACCCTCGTCGACTACTTCCAGGAGTACGTGCCGTACCTCGTCGTGGCACTGCTCGAAGAGGACGCCCAGGCGGTCGACGGGGACCACGAGGTAGTTTCGGAGATATAGGTCCAGAGGGGTCACTTTTTATAGGTGCGTGCGATCGAAAACCGGTATTCGCGCGTCGACGGCTCTTCTGACACTCCACAGAAGACGGGACCTGTGCTACCGTAACACGACCACTATCCAGGATCTCTCAGGGTGACCCATAGCGTAAATTCACCTCGATAACGTTCGTCGTCTGCCGGATGCGGGTCGGAAGTTCCTCGGTAAACCGCGTTCCTTGCATTCGACTTTCGGGACCCGAGACACTGACCGAGCCGACAACCTCATCATCGACAATTATGGGGGCAGCCACACAACAGAGCCCTTCAAGCCGCTCTTCACGTTCGAACGCAAAGCCACGTTCAGCAACGGTACTCAGTTCCGCTCGCAGTTCGTCCGCATCGGTGATGGTCTGGTCGGTCACAGCCGGGAGTCCGTGGTGGTCGATGATTTCGTCCACGCGGTCTGTAGACAGCGAGGCAAGAATCGATTTCCCGAACGCTGTCGTGTGAAGATAGACCCGTTTTCCAGCGTAGGTATCCATATGGACTGCATCGGACCCCTTGGCTCGGTACAAAAACACACCCCGGCCGTACTCTTCGACGTTCAAATTGACGAGTTCACCCGTTTCTTCTGCGAGCGATTCGATTTCGGGACGAGCGATCGTAAAGACACGATGACGGGTTCGAGAGTGTTCACCAAGACGGAGAAACCGCAATCCGATGTTGTACGTGTCACCCTCTCGAACGACGTACTCTTTTTGAACGAGCGTTTGGAGGTGGTTATGCGTCGTACTTTTCGGGATCCCGAGTTCGGATGCGAGTTCTGAAACACCAGCTCCCTCCAGATCGACCAGAGCTTCGAGAATCTGGAAACTCGTCCCGGTCGCATCCACCGTCTGAGAGTGATCATCAGCCATACCAGTACTACTGACCAGTTGAACTTAGATGCTTCTGTTCAAGATAGTTGTTCAGACCGAGTGAACACACGTTTCTATGACAGATATCGGGACTGTACTCCACAATCGGCGGAACAGCCGGTATAATCCTGAATTCGGTGGCGTCGATCAAAAGCGAGCATATGTCTTCGGGGTTGTAGGTAGCGGATCTGTTCACCCTGAATGAACACTATCTGGCACCCACCGTGCCACTACGTATCTGAAAGACAGCTTGATGAGCTATACTCCTGTTGTAAGCGTCTGTCTCCTGTCCCTATGATTGACGCTCCCGTGTTCAGCCTGACTGAATCTGTATAACTACCAGTCGAAACCTATTGTGAAGGAGTGGAACACGGAGAACAAAGAGAGAAGCGAACCCCACGACGTGTATGGGTTCGCCCACCTCTACAGTAGCCACTGGACGTCACTGCACACCAGATCGCACGACGGCAGCGCGGTTCGGAGCGAAGGACACGAGTGAGAACCGCGGATTATGCGATCAGTGTATAACTCGTTGCAGTTGTTACTATAGTACACGTCGTGGACGAAGTCTCCGATACTTTTCGTTACACTCTGTGTACATCTCGTGATTGGGATCACCACCTACGAACGTGGAGACAATCCCGGAAGTACCCTCATCACGCTGTGACACGTGGTCGCTGCCCACTCATACTGATTAGCGTCATCAATTACCGCCGATCGCCGACCCGTCACTGGCGATCGGCGGTAACTACGGACACTAATCAGTATCACTCCAACGCTACTGATTGACGATGGTTTCGAAACCGCTTGATGCTGGGGAGAGACGGTTTGTGAGAGAATTTCCGGACGTATGTCTGCTCTCCCAGGAGAAAGAGGTACAGACAATATATTTATGTGTATGTGAAGGAACGGTATAGCAATGGCAGTCGATACGGCACTTGTCGGCGGGACACTCGTCACCGCCCAGAGTACGTTCGAGGCAACTATCGGGATCAGCGGCGAGCAGATCGCAGTTATCAGTGACTCGGTTCCCGAAGCCGATCGGGTAATCGATGTCACAGGAAAATACATTTTTCCCGGTCTTGTGGATCCACACACACACATCGCGGAGTACTATTCCCAGGATAGCTACGAAACAGCGACAGCCGCAGCGGCACTGGGCGGTGTCACGACATGTATCAACTTTGCGTGGCAAGCATGGGAACGCACCGGACCGGAGTCGATCAGTATCTGGGACGAAGACGGGACGCTGCTGGATGCAGTGTTGCGACAAAAAGAAAAGGGCCAGGGGTCGCTGATCGATTTTGGACTTCATGGTGGACTCACTCGTGAAGATCCCGCCGTCTTCGATGAACTCGATGCTGTCATGGCGGAAGGAGTCCCGTCGTTCAAGATGTTTACCGCGTACGAACAGGGCGTATCGAACGGATTCATCGATCGAGTGTTTCGGGAACTCGCAGACCGTGATGCGATCGCCGTCATGCATACCGAAGACCAGTCCGTGATCAGCGAACTCACACAGCAACTGAAAGATCAGAACAGATCCGATTCGAAGTGGTATCCAGCGTCTCGACCACCCTACACCGAATCGATGGCTGCAGACGATGCATTGCGGATGGCGAAAAATGCGGGCGTGAAGTACTACGGATTCCACACCTCCTGCCGTGAGACCGCAGACGTTATCGACGCATACCAGGATGACGGAACACAGGTCCGGGCAGAGACCTGCACCCATTACACCGCGCTCACGGATGCGGTGTACGAGGACGGAACGTTACCAATTATTGCACCCCCGCTGCGATCCGCTGACGACGTCGATGGTGTCGTTGATCATCTTCGTCATGGCGCACTGAGTGTCGTCTCGACCGATCACGTGGCGTTCAGTCGAGACGCGAAAGACGTCGACTGCTGGTGGGACAGCACGTTTGGTGCAAACAGTTTACAACAGAGTCTTCCGGTGTTCCACGACGTGGCGATCAACGAACGCGGCCTTTCCTATCCCTTCCTCGTCCGTGTTATGTCGACGAATCCGGCGCGGACGTTCGGCTTCGATCAGAAGGGGACTCTCGATATCGGCACCGACGCAGACCTCGTCGTATTCGATCCGAACAAAGAGTATACGATCAGTGCGTCGGAGAACGCCTCTCATGCCGACTTCTCGATCTACGAGGGACGGACAGTCACCGGTGCTGTCGACAAAACGTTCGTCCGCGGGACGCTCGTTGTCGATGAGGGCGAAATTGTCACCGAGCCTGGCCACGGCCAGTTCGTCCATCGGGAGCCAGTCGACTGGAAGCCACTCCCACTCGAAGCGTAATTCGACACGACCTCCAGCGAACGAGCGGTGAGGGTGAGTGGGGGCGACGATCGATCACGGACTGTAAGATATCGTCGTTTCAGTATCGGTTATGTCCGTATGATAATCAAAACAGATATTTGCGTACTCCAACTACAACAGATCTGTATTCAATGCCAGAGAAATTGCAAATCGAGGTCGGTGAGTACACGTTTGGTGGAGAACTGCTAACGGATGAGGCACCAGAATCGATCGCGGCGATGCGGGAGTTTCTGCCACTGGAATCGACGCTGATGCACGTCCGCTGGAGCGGGATTGCGACCTGGATTAACATCGACGAGATCGACCTCCCGGAGATCCCACGCGAAAACCATACTGTCTATCCCTCTCGCGGCGACGTGCTGTTGTATCCGGGCTACCGGAACGAGCAGGAGATTCTCATCGCCTGTGGGCCAACGTGTTTCAAGAGCCCGGCCGGCGAACTCGCTGGCAACCACGTCGCGACACTGGATGTCCCGGCGGAACAGCTCAAAGAACTCGAGGAACGAACCCTACAGGAGGGGAGTTTCGACGTGACTGTGTCGATCGAGTGAGCAACTGATACTCCGACGTCGAACGTGCTCTCGAGTTGGGACGTGACAATGAATTTCTCGGCTCGCAACTGGAGAACAGGGTGTGATCGGACTGATAAGCGTCCCAACTGGGTCTCCCTTTCCAGCCAGTCGTCGACCCGATCGGTGTTTGTCGGGCGATACTCACCCTCTTGGTTTTGCACCGGCCGTCTCGGCGATCGCAGTCGCAAGCACGCGAGTTGCGATCGTACAGTCTTCCCACTCAGTTCGTTCGAGTGGGCTATGCGAGTAGCCACCACGCGATCGGGCGAACAACATGCCTACATCTGTGACGTCCGCAACCTGCATCGTATCGTGTCCGGCACCGGAGTGAAGCGAGATGGGGTCGATACCGTGCTGTTCGGCGGCCGCCCGAAGTCTCCGAGAGAGGGAGTCGGTCATTGGTCGCGGTGGAATATCGTACCCTCGTTCGATCGCCGTATCGACGTTGCGCTCTCGCTCGATACGATCGCACGTCTGTTCGACAGTGTCGACGAGTCGCTGGATGACGGTTGCGTCGACGTCTCTGATGTCGACGGAGAGTTCCACAGCGCCGGGAACGACATTGGTTGCTCCAGGGTCGACAGAGAGCGATCCAACGGTCGCAACAGCCGATTCGCTTTCGCCGCTTGCGATATCCTGCGCCGCAGATTCGAGTGTGAGGATGAATTCACTGGCGGCCGTGAGTGCATCTCGCCGATCGGTCATCGGTGTCGTCCCCGAATGATCGCTGTTACCCTCGAACGTGACATGACAGCGGGTCGTCCCGGTAATCGAAGGGACGATTCCAACGGGGAGTTCTGCACGATCGAGCCGTGTTCCCTGTTCGACGTGGAGTTCGAACCATGCCGTCCAGTTGCTCGCGTCGAGTCGACCGTGGCCCTTGAATCCAATATGTGTAAGCGCCTGTTCGAGCGTCTGGTCGCCATCCGAAAGCGAGAGCGCTTCGTTGACCGACATCGTTCCCGCAGCGACCGACGAGCCAAGGACGCCGTCGGCGAACCGGGTCCCTTCCTCGCCGGTAAAACAGACGACTTCGATCGGTCGGGTCACCGTGAGGTCTGCGTGTTTGATCGCACGGACACTCTCGAGTGCAGCATACACGCCGAGGGGGCCATCGAAGATCCCTCCCTCCGGAACCGAGTCCAGATGGCTCCCAGCAGCAACTGGTTGTGCATCGTCGTCGGCGCTCGGTGGCGACCATCGTCCGGAAATGTTTCCGACAGCATCGATACGGACCTCCAGACCAGCAACCGTCATCCGCTCGATGAGATAGGACCGGGCCTGCCCGTTCGGCAGCGTCCCCGGGAGCGCCGTTCTGCCACGCCCCTCCTCACAATCGATCGCACCAAAGTCGGCTGTTCGTTCGATGTCGGTCCTGAGGGCATCGCCACTGATCTCGAGGGAGCTGGTCACGTCTTCGACCCCGCTATTGGCATTTGTCTCGGGTTTGTACAGCACTCTCGAAGACGGGTTACGGTCGCAACGTTACAGACACGCTTTGCCCTTTCGAAGGGTATCGATCTTTTTATCGGGTCTGTGTTCCCTACTCGTGGAATTCTATCCGAGAGACTTCTAAAAGGGCCACTATTAAAGACATCTGCCATACGATTGTATACCTGTTCGGCGCTCTTCAGTGTTCGCATTCAAAACCGGGTACTCCAGCGTCGCTGTCACCGAGACCCGTCTCATGCGAGTGATAAAAAGAACAGCGGTGGTCACGAATCCGCTGTCGACCTCGATCGTAGCAGGTGCCAGGTCGATCGCTGTGTTGTGTACTCTCATCATTTCATACGGAGTAGTGTCCGTCGGTACCGCCGATCGGCGGTCATTGATGACGCTCATCCGTATCAGTGACGATCAACTCATGAGCGAAAGCACTGATAAAAAACCCAACTACAGTCATCAAAAACGGGAGGTTTACGTTCTATGAACGCGACCGTCATAACACGACCAACAACTATGAACGCGAGATCCAGCGAGCCGACCGAGAGCGCACAGTATAACAGTACCACAATCGGAACGGCTGGGGGTACCCAATGACCGATATCGTCGTCCTCAACGACAAGATCCACGGCCTCGACCCCGAAGCGTACGCCGAAACGATCCGGGAGGCACCGATCGATGCGAGCGTCTCCCTCGCGCGAACGCCGGTCGAGGAGCGAGAGCTCCTCATGGATGCCACGGTCGCGACGGGCTACCAGATCGACGCCGACCTCGTCGAAGCGTCGGACACGCTCGACCTCTTCGTCTGTACGTTTGCCGGAACTGACCACCTCCCACTCGACACGCTCGAAGCTGAAGGCGTCGTCGTGGAGAGTGCCTCCGGCGTTCACGGGCCGAACATCTCCGAACAGGTGCTTGGTTACGTGCTCGCTAACGTCCGAAACCTTCGACAGGCCTGGACCCAGCACGATCGATCGGAGTGGCGCCACTACCAGGGAGGCGAACTCAAGGGCTCGACTGCAACCGTCGTCGGGATGGGGCCGATCGGACAGACCATCATCGACCGCTTCAACGCCTTTGAGGTCGAGACGATCGGCGTCCGCTATACGCCGGAGAAAGGTGGGAACGCAGACGAGGTCATCGGCTTCGAGGAGGACGCCCTGCTGGAAGCCTTCAGCCGCACCGACTACCTCGTGCTCGCCTGTCCGCTGACGCCGACGACAGCGGGGCTGATCGACGAGGACGTCTTCCTCACGCTGCCGACCGATGCGATGCTCGTCAACGTCGCTCGCGGTCCGGTCGTCGATACCGATGCCCTGGTGACAGCGCTTCGTGGTAACGACATCGACAGTGCTGCACTCGACGTCACAGATCCGGAGCCCCTTCCGGCCGACCACCCGCTGTGGACGCTCGGGAACTGTCTCGTGACGCCCCACAACGCGGGCCATACGCCGCAGTACTGGGACCGCTGTACGGACATCCTCGTCGACGCGCTCGATGCGATCGACGCGAGCAGCTAGTACCCTCCCGACCAGTACGAGTACGCAGCGGCCCCGCTAGTGAGGTCTCATCAGTTTGCAGAGCAGCGGAGAGCCAGAGCGACACCTCAGCTGGCGACGATCGATAGTCGTTCGATTCGAGGGCTCATCGCGGAGCCATGACTGCCCTCACTCGTCGCGACTTACGCCGACAGTAGCTCCTCGAGTCGGATCGCCGCGATCGCATGGACTTCGTTCAGGGCAGTTCGGAACTCCGTCTCTTTCGAGTGTTCGAGTCGGTCTTCCATCGCTTCCTGAATGGCGTCGGCTGATTCGTCTTTGACTGCCATAATAAACGGAAACTCGAACCGATCGTGATACTCCCGGTTGAGTTGCTGGAAGGTCTCGTACTGATCGGGGGTGAGTCGGTCGAGCCCGGCGGACGCCTGTTCCGCCTCGGAGGCCTCGGTCAGCTCCGTGTTCGCACCGAGTTCCGGATGGGCACGGAGCAAGGCGAGTTGTTCGGCGGTCGATGCCTCCTCGACAGTCTGTTTCATCGTCTCTTGGAGCTCCTCAACGGAGTGAAACGGCCGCTCCGCGTAACACCGCTTGGCTACCCAGGGGGAGTGTTCGTAGATCCCACCAAGGAGGTCGACGAACTGGTCGGTGTCGGCCTGATTGAGAGAGTTAATTGTCACTGTATCCATTGGTAAAATCGGTGTTAGCCCGATCGCGGTGGCTGACTGTACAACATCGGTCGTAAGTACTGTTGAACGCCGTCTGCAGACGCGTCTCGTTCACAGCGGCTCCGTCGACGAGTCTGCTGACTGTACACACCGTCCATCAGTATCCGTCTCCTGACTGCGAGTTAGAGTTCATCCCCATCGATGTTGTCCATCTCGAACGAATCCGATTCGAACAGGATCTCCTCGTCGCTGCGACCTTCGTACGGCGTTCCACCCCAGACGATTTCGTCGGCGTCACCCTCGATCATGTCGTCTCTGATCTCCATGACCTCGTCGACGACGTCGTCGGGCACTGCCGGACCGGGATCGCTGACGTCGATCGCGTCGGTTTCGATACCGGGGAACGTAATACCCGCCTCCCACTCGCCGGCTTCTACCTCTTCGATGATCTGGGCGTACACTTCCTCCCAGTTGAACACCGGCGTCATCAGGTAGTAGTCTTGATCGTCGAGTTGGTCCATCATCGAAGCAGCGTAGCCAGAGCCCCAGATTTCGTTGTCGGCAGCCGTTTCGAGTGCCGACGGAGAGTCCTGGTGTTGGGCCATGACGTCGACGTCTTCGCTGTCGATAACCGTCTGTGCGTTTTCGCTCTCGGTAGCGGGATCGAACCAGTCGTTGGTCCACTGGACGTACACCGTTGCGTCGTCGTTTGCATCTGCAACGCCCGATGCAAAGCCGTTGATGTCCTGATAGACAGTCGAAACGGGGTTGGCAGCGACGTAGCCGATATTGTCGGTTTCGGTCACCATTCCGGCCGCGTACCCGACGAGATAGCGGGCGTGATAGAGCTTGGTGTAGTACGATCCGTGGTTTTCACCGGTGTCAATTCCCGACGCGACCTCGAAGGCAACGTCCGGATACTGCTCCGATGCGGCCGCCATCCCATCTGTGTAGTCGGCGCTCGCGCCGAAAATCACATCGTAGCCATCCTCTGCAAACTGGCTCGCCGTCTGCTCGACGTCCGCAGGCGCAACGTCTTCGACGGTCGACATCTCGACGTCCGGGAGCATCTCCGATGCCCCTTCGTATCCCTCGTTGTGTGAAAACGTCCAGCCGAGGTCTCCGACCTCGGCGAAGTAGATCCAGGCGGCCGAGACACCATCACCACCTGTTCCGTTTTCGTCTCCCATACATCCCGCGACGAGTCCGAGACCCGTTGCACCGGTACCCGCAAGCAGTGTTCGACGCGTAAGACTGGTTTCGCTACCAGGCTGTTCTGACATACACTGTTACTATTCAATCTCTGCGTTATAAATGTGCTTATTGAACCACTATTCACCACTGTTGGGGCACAAAGTAATGGAACACACAGTATTTGGCAACCAATTGTACAATCTTTTCCCAGCATCCACGTTTGGTCTGTACTTTTGTGGGAGTGTCAATCAGACACCGGTGTCGATCGCCCCAGTCTCCATCACCTGCGACGAATTGCTATCCGAACGGTCGACACTGGAGTCAGTGAATCCAGCCCGAGAGACAATCGACTCGGCGCTCTTCGATGTCCCCGAGAAGTTCCTCGCGGTCACGACCGGCGTTCTGTGTCAGCACCCGTCCGTTCGTCACGAGCAGATCGGTCATCGGTTCACCAGTCGCGTCGAACGATCGATCGAGATGGCCGGGCACAATGCTGTCATACGGTCACTACCGTGTCTAGACGTCAAGAAAATATAGGAGACGCCCCCCTATTCGATCGCGGACCTCGTGTTCCCCATCGAAACGGTATGTCCAATCGTCTCTGGCACTGAAACACAACACGTACCGCCGAATTACGAAGCGAATGTCTATCGATGAACGGTCACAACCTATATTGTTTAGGCACTCACAGCTATTAGTGACCAATGTCCAGTCAGCGCGATCGAACGGACAGAGTCGACTCTCTGGTCGCCACGACCGGGGAGGCACTCGAAGAGGGAAAGTACCCGCTTGCAATCATGAACGACGAGGCGATCTACGAGGCCGAACGCCGCCGTATCTTCGCCAGATCGTGGGTGTTCGTCGGACACGTCTCCGAGTTCGAGGAGCCGGGCGATTACGCTCGTCGCTACATCGGCGAGGACCCGTTTATTATCATCCGCGACGAGGACGGCGACCTTCATGCCTTCCTGGATAGCTGTATGCACCGTGGCGCACAGTTTTGTACCGCAGAAAGCGGAAACACCTCCCACTTTCGCTGTCCGTACCACGGGTGGACGTACCGAAACGACGGCACGCTGCAAGGTGCACCCCACATGGCTGAGGCGTACACCGAACTCGAGACGGACGACGTGACACTCGAGGAAGCGACACTTGAGAGCTACCAGGGGCTGTTGTTCGCCCGGGTCGTCGATGAGGGGCCGTCGCTAGAAGCGTATCTGGGCGATTTTACCTGGTATCTCGACGTCCTGTTTGGACTCACCGAAAAGGGAATGACGGTCGTCGGCGAACCCCATCGGTGGGAGGGCGCCCACGACTGGAAAACCTCATCGGAAAGCTTTGCTGGCGACTCCTATCACGTGCTCACGACCCATCAGGCAGGTCTCGAAACGTCGCTCGGGAAGGGACCCTGGGAGGAGATCGAGGACTTCCCGGAGGCCTCGTATCTGGCCTGTACGGATCGCCACTCCGGGGGCTACTATCTCGTCGACGACGAGACGACGTTCATGGGGTATCCGGAGGCAGTGACCGAGAACCTAAATCCCGCGCTCAGCGACGAGCAACGCGAACTCGCCGGCCGATCGGTGTTCCACAACGGAACGGTGTTCCCCAACATGTCCTATATCCACGGCATCCAGTCAGCAGGGTGGGGTGGGCCGTGGCTCTCGATTCGGGTCTGGCAGCCGCGTGGGCCGGGACAAGTCGAAGTGATCAACTGGTGGCTGATTCCCAAAGAACTCGAGGACGACGAGGCGTTCAAACGGGAGTCCCACCGGGGCTGGGAGAGTCTGAGTCCCGGGGGTGCCTTCGAGGCCGACGATCTCGTCGTCTGGAGTGGCATTTCGGACAGCACGAAGTCGGTGATGCTCGAGGAGAACGAAACGCTCGGCAACATCCAACTCGGGATGGGCGACATGAGCGAGGGCGTCGACATAACTGACGATCCCCTCCACGGCCCAGCCGACGTCACGACGAAGGGACTCTATTTCGACGAACGCCACTCCAGGACCTGGTACGGTGCCTGGCATCAGATGATGGCCGAGCACGGAGGGACATAGATGGACGCGCAACCGCCACGACCCGAAAACGCGGTCGACAGCGACCTCCAGCATCGAATCGAACAGTTCCTCTACTACGAGGCATCGTTGCTCGATCGGTTTGCGATGGACGAGTGGCTCTCGCTGCTCAGTGACGACCTCATCCTGAAGGTACCGATCAGAAGCGATCGTGGCCCGGGCTCCGATCGGCCGACGTTTAGCGACGAGAGCTACTACCTGCACGACGACGCCGAGATGCTCACCGAACGGGTCGACAAGCTCAGCAAGGAGTACGCCTGGTCCGAAAATCCACGCTCCCGGGTTCGCCACCACATCGGGAACGTTCGGGTGAGCGATCGCGGCGATGGCGAGTACGACGTCTGGAACACCCAGTTCGTCTACCGAAGCCAGGGTGACAGCGCCGACTACAAACTGCTCTCGGCCCAGCGGAAGACGACGCTCCGGGAGTCACCTACTGGCTTTACCATCGTCGATCGAACGGTGTATCTCGATCACAGTGTGTTGCCGACCAAGAACCTCACGCTCCCACTCCTATGACCGGGGCAGACAACTCACCCCAGAGACCGTCGATTACGGTGGCAGACGGTGACGGGCAGGTTCAGGTTCGAAAGCTGGTCTCGAAACGCGGGGAACGAGCCGAAATTACGACCGGCGACGATCGGATCACACTGGACGCCCTCCTCCTCGAGAGTCTCTCGTGGCAACGATCGCTCGACGATCTCGCTACCCTCCTCGACGATGGGACGCCTGTCACGGAGGATCCGACACCGATCACGGGTGGCGACCCCGTCCCCGACTCCGAGGCGTTCCAGATCAGCAACGAGTACGCACAGGCGACGCTATCACACGTTCGGACGGCTGCTGGTGACGGCGTTCGGGTGGCCACGCACGCCCGAGGGAGCGAAACCACGCTCGGCGTGCCGACGCTGCGTGCGATGGCTGCCCACGCCGATACGTTCGCGTTCTCCGAGTTTTTCACCACGCCGGTCGGGCCAGAGGACACGCCACTCGAGGGGCCACACTGACCCAGCGTCATGTGTGAGCCCGTCGACACACTGATTCGTGGCACGCTCGTGAACGTCCACACAGGACGACTCGAAGACGGCGCGGTGGCGGTCGACGATGGAGAGATCGTCGCTCTCGAACCCCGGCCTGCACGGCGCGAACTCCAGGCGGCCTACATCACACCGGGGTTGATCGATGCGCACATGCACGTCGAGTCGAGTATGGTAACGGTGACACGCTACGGCGAGGCAGTGGTGCCACGTGGCGTCGCCGGCATCGTCCACGATCCACACGAAATCGGGAACGTGCTTGGCGTGGCCGGTGTGACGGCACTGCTCGAGGATGCAGCCCAGACGCCATTGAAAGCCCGATTTACGGTTCCGTCGAGCGTCCCAGCCTCACCGTTACAGGACGGCGGCGCGACGATCGGGCCCGATGCTGTCCGACACCTGCTGGACGAAGACGACGTCGTCGCGCTTGGCGAGGTGATGACCATTCCTGGGCTGATTGCCGGTGACGAAGCCGTCCACGAAAAGATCAGCGCAGCACGGGAACAGGGGCTTACGGTTGATGGACATCTCCCGCGTGTGACCGGGAGCGACCTTCAGGAGGCCGCCCGCTATCTCGACACCGACCACGAAAGTATCGACCTCGCAGAGGCACGGGCAAAAGCCGACGCGGGAATTGCCGTCTATCTCCGAGAGGGATCCTCGAGCAAGAATCTCGCGGAGCTTGCACCGCTTGCCGATCAGGTCGACACCCGACTGCTGTCACTGTGTACGGACGACCGTGACGTGACTGAGCTCCTCGATCGCGGTGGGATCGATGACGTGCTCAGAACAGCCATCGCGGAGGGTATCGACCCCGTTACCGCCGTCCAGATGGCGACACTGAACACTGCCGAGCGGTACGACCTCCCCTTCGGTCGGCTCCAGCCGGGTGCGCCTGCGGATCTCGTCCTGGTAGCAGATCTCGAGAACTGGGTTGTCGACCACGTCATGATCGATGGCGTGCTCGACCCAACGACCGACAGCGAGCCGGAGACATCGACAGCGCTCTCGACCGAAACCATGCACTGTGACCCGGTTTCAGTGCCCCAGCTCGTCCATCCAGCCCCACAACCGGCCCCCGGGGAGACACCACCGTCTGCGGTTCGCGTTCGCGTCATCGATGCCGTCGGTGGCCTCCAGACAGCCCGCATGGAGGCGACGGTGCCAGTCGTCGAGACAGGGCTCGGTGCAAACACCGACGACGACATCCTCCCGCTCGCGGTCATCGATCGCCACCGCCCTGACGGACCGATTGGAACAGGGTTCGTCCACCGGCTCGGACTCTCACGTGGGGCGATCGGGACCACCGTCGCACACGACGCCCACAATCTCGTCGTCGCCGGCGTCACACACGACGCGATGGCAACTGTCGCCACTCATCTCCGCGAGATCGGCGGCGGAATCGCCGCGTACGATCCCGAGACAAACGAACTCTCCTCGCTTGCCCTGCCGGTTGCAGGCTTGCTCTCCGATCGCCCGATCGAGACGGTCGCCGAGAGCTACAGGGCCGTCGAAACGACCGCAGAACGGATCGGACTCGTCGACACCGGGCTTCTCCAGCTAACTTTCCTCGCACTCGAGGTGATTCCCGAATGGCGGCTAACCCCTCGTGGACTCGTCGACGTCGATCGAATGGCGTTCGTTGATGTCGTCGTTTGAGCTGTCTCAGCAGCTGGGCACTCGACTCAGGGTCTCACATCGGCCGCGGCTTCCAGATGCTCCTCGATGGACAGCTCTACGTTCCGTGCCGCTTCGCGGATCGCATCCGCATCGACAACGGTCACCTCGCCGTCCTCGACGAGGACCTCGCCGTCGACCATAGTGAAGACGACGTCGTCCCCACGGGCGCCATACACCAGATGCGAGAGCGGGTCGTGCAACGGCGTCGCGCGAGTGACGTCCGTCTCGATACCGATGATGTCCGCTCGCCAGCCCGGACGGAGCGCGCCGAGGTTCTCGAAGCCAGCCGCACGGGCACCGTTTCGCGTCGCCATCTCGAACAGCGTCGGTGCCGGTGCGACGACCGGACTCAGCCGATCGACCTTTTGCAGCAGGCTCCCCTGGCGCATCTCGGTGAACGGATCGAGCGTGTTGTTACATGGCGGGCCGTCGTTGCCCAGTGCAACGTTGATTCCCCGATCGAGATAGTCGACGATCGGTGCCGTCCCGCTTGCGAGTTTCATGTTCGACGACGGGCAGTGGGTGACGTGCGTGCCCGTTTCAGCCAGAAGTTCGCGTTCGCTCTCGCCCGTCCAGACACAGTGAGCGAGCACGACGTCGGGGCCAGTGAGTCCCACTTCGTCGAGCCAGTGGATGTTTCGCATCCCCGTTTCCTCCTCGACGGTTGCGATTTCGTCTCTGTTCTCGCTTGCGTGGGTGTGAATCCGAACGCCGTCGTACCGATCTGTAAGCTCACGTGCCCCCCGAAGACACTCCTCCGAACAGGAGACGGCAAACCGTGGCGTCACCGCATAGCGGATCCGGTCGTTGAACGAGCCGTGATACTCGGTGATCAGTCGCTCGCTCTCTGCTAACCCCTCTATCGTCGACTCGAGCAATCCATCCGGGGACCGCTGATCCATCAACACCTTCCCGAGAACCCCGCGAATACCGATCTCACCCGCTGCCTCGAACGCCCGATCGGCGTGATGGACCGAGAGATGGTCGATACAGGTCGTGGTCCCACTCTCGATCATCTCGAGGTAGCCGAGTTTGGCAGCGATCTCCATCTCGTCTGGCGACAGCGAGGCCTCCATCGGGAGAATCCGTTCGAACAGCCAATCTAGTAACTCGAGGTCGTCGGCAATGCCACGTCCGAGACTCTGGACGGAATGGATATGTCCGCCGACGAAGCCGGGACAGAGAATATCGACATCGTAGGGACGATGATCGGGGTACTGCGGACCGATCTCGCTCCGTTTCCCGACAGCTTCGATCGTCTCACCATCGACGACGACACAGCCGTCTTCGATGATCGTCTCAGCATCTGCGATAACAGTCCCTGAAAGTTTCATTCAATCGCAAATGGGTGTCCAGTCATAAAATAATTCCTCCTCCTCTATCGACAGTGGGTGGCTGGCGGCCAGCAGGCAGGACGCGATCGGCGGATACCGACAATGGAGACGCGAAAACGTCTCCCGGATTAGTCCTGTTCTCGGCTATACGATTTCAACAGCGATCTCGGTGCGCCCAGCTCGTTGAGGTTGCCCTGGCGCATGATGTACCACAACACCACGATCGTCATGATGTAGGGGTAGGTCTGCATCACCTGTGGGTTGATGACGAAGTTCGCGACGGTGGCGAGCAGTTCCTGTCCGAGGAGTTCCTCACCGACCGATCCCCCCGTTCGGAACGAGAGTGCGTCGATCAGTGCGAAGAAGTACGCACCTGCGAGCACCCGCCAGATCCGCCACTGGGCGAAGATAACGAGTGCAACCGCAATCCAGCCCCGGCCGGCGACCATCTCGGTCGCCCAGAAATTGGTAAACGCAAGCGAGAGCTGTGCACCGGCTGCGCCGGCGAGTAACCCACCGAGTAAGACACAGGCGTACTGAATCTTGAAGACGGGAATGCCGGCCGTATCCGCGGTCTCGGGATCTTCACCGACGGCCGTGATTTCGGCACCAACGTTCGTCCGGAACAGGAAGAACCAGATCACCGGCACGAGCAGCAGTGTCAGATAATCGAGCGCGGTGATATCGAAGAGTGCGTAGCCGATAATCGGAATCTCCGAGAGGATGGGAATCTCGATCCGGGCGAAGCCGCTGATGTTCTCGCCAACCCATCCCCGTCCGAAGTACGTCGTGAGTCCGACACCGAGCAGCGTTAACATAATCCCACTCACCACCTGATCGACTTTGAGCGAGATGCTGAGCACTGCATGGAGCAACGCCAGGAGGCCGCCGGCGAGTATCCCGATCGCAAACCCGGCCCAGGCGCTTCCGGTGACGACTGTTCCGATAAACCCGGCCAGTGCACCGGCTAACATCATTCCCTCGACGCCGAGGTTGAGCACACCACTGCGTTCGGCGATGATCTCACCCATCGCAGCCAACAACAACGGGGTCGCGAGACGAACCGTCGATTCGGCGATGCCGGCGAGCGCGCTCATGATGCCCCCTCCAGCCCCGACGGCGTCTCAGGATCGGACTCTCGGTCGGGATTGATGACGATTCGATGCTCCTTGATGAACTCCGCGGTGAGCAAAAAGAGAATCGTCAGCGCCACGATGACGTTGATAATCGCCGTCGGCACGTTCTGTGTGACCGCGATCGTGGTCCCGCCCGTCGTGATAACGGCGAAAAACAGGGCCGCAAGCAGGACCCGAAACACGCCGTTGCGGCCAAGCAGTGCCACCGCGATCGCTGTGAAGCCGTAGTCCGGGGAGAACCCCTCGAACAGCCGGCCGTGAACACCTGCAATTTCGATGATCCCAGCCATCCCGGCGAGGAATCCACCGAGGACGAACACCGTAATGTACGTCCGGTATTCACTGATTCCAGCCTGTGCAGCAGCCGATGGGTTCGATCCGATCAGCGTAATTTCATAGCCCAGTCGGGTCCTATTGATCAGCAGATAGACGAGGACGGCGACCACCGCGATCAGCCCAACGCCGATATGCAGCCGGGGGTGGATCACCGTCGGAAGCCGAGCAAAATCGGGGAGGCGTTCGGTTGCCGATTGGCCCCCACCACCCTGCATCGGCCCGCGAAGCAGATAGCCCGTAAACGTCGTCGCGGTAAACGTCAACATTAGCGATGAAATGATCTCGTTGACGTTGTGTTCGGCTCGGAGGTAGCCGGGGATTGCGCCATAGAGTGCACCAACGATACCTCCCGAAACGATCATCGCGGGAAGCAACACGTAGATCGGCCACTCGAAAGTGAGCGCGAGATAGCTTCCGATAATCGCCCCGACGAACAACTGCCCTTCGGCACCGATGTTCCAGAGGCCTGCTTTGAGCGGGATGTAGACCGCGAGCCCGGCGAGAAACAGCGGCACTGCCGTCACGAGAATGTACGACACTCCACGGATTCCTGTTGGATTGCTGATGAACATTTCGTAGTAGATATTGATCGGGTTGACACCCAGCCAGGCCAGCGGAATCGCGCTGACGAGAAGCGCAGCGATCACGGTCAACAGCGGCGCTCCATACGCGAACCACGTCGGCACGGTCTCCCGGTTTTTGAAGGCGACAGTCGGAATCATTCGGCCTCCGTGATCGCCGCTGGTGGCTCGCTCTGTTGTGGCTCCTCACCCGTCGACATGTACATGCCGAGTTCCCATTTGTTGGTCTGGTCCGGTGTCGTCTCGAAGACGAACTCCCCCTCGTACAGAACGAGAATGCGATCGCTGAGGTCGAGCAACTCGTCTAGATCCTCCGAAATCAACAGGATGCCGGTTCCGTTGGCCCGCTGTTCGAGCATCAGATTCCGGATGTTCTCGATAGCCCCGATATCGACCCCCCGTGTCGGCTGATTGGCGACGAGCAGTTTCGGATCGCGGTTCATCTCCCGTGCGAGGATGAGCTTCTGTAAATTGCCACCGGAGAGGTCCGCCGCAGGTGTCTTTCGGACGGTGGTCACCCCGCGGACGTCGAACTCCTCGACTAACTCCTCTGCATAGGTCGCCATCGCGTCGTAATCGAACCGGACGCTCCCGTTTTCGAACAGTTCGGACCGATACTCTTTGAGACCGGCGTTGTGCATGATGCTCAACGCCGGGGCACAGCCGTGGACGTACCGGTCTTCGGGAACGAACGACACTCCTGCGTCGACGAACCGTCGTGGAGGAGCACCGGTGAGATCCTCACCGTCGATACGGATCTCTCCCGTCTCTGTCGATCGGAATCCGATAAGCGTCTCCGCCAACTCTCGCTGGCCGTTCCCGCTGACGCCCGCGATCCCGACGATTTCGCTCGTCCCAACTGTGACGTTGGCTCCGGTCAGCGCCGGGATCTCACGATCGTCGTGTGCCGAAACGTTGTCCGCAACGAGCACCGGCTCCCCGATCGGGTGTTCGTCCTTGTCGACCGACAACAGCACCTCTCTGCCGACCATCTTTTCGGCGAGGTCCGACTGACTGACGCTGTCCGTTTCGACCGTGTCGATCAGTTTCCCATCCCGAAGCACACTTACTCGATCGGTCATCCGCTCGATTTCCCAGAGTTTGTGCGTGATGAAGATGACCGTCAGCCCCTCGTCGACGAGTTGCCGAATCGTCTCGAACATCCGCTCGGACTCGTTCGGCGTCAACACGGCAGTGGGCTCGTCGAGAATCAGGAGATCAATGTCCCGGTAGAGCGCTTTGAGGATTTCGACGCGCTGTTGTTCTCCGACGTCGAGCTCCCACACTTTTGCATCTGGATCGACGTCGAGTCCGTACTCCGCACCCAGCTCCTGGACACGCTGCCGGGGGGCGTTTCGTTCCCGTGCAAACAGCGCTTTGAGGCTGCCAGTGAGCCCACTACCGGTATCACCTGCCGTTTCTCGCTCGCCGAGGACGATGTTCTCGAGGACGGTCATCCGCGGGATGAGCATGAAGTGCTGGTGAACCATTCCGATGCCTGCGTCGATCGCATCCTTCGGCGAGTCGAACGTCTGTGCCTCACCGTTGATACGGATCGTCCCGCTGGTCGGCGTATACAGCCCATAGAGCATATTCATCAGCGTACTCTTTCCAGCGCCGTTTTCGCCGAGCAGTCCGTGTATCTCTCCACGCTCCACTGTGAGGTCGATCTCGTCGTTTGCAACGACGTCGCCAAAGTGCTTCGTCAGCCCTTCGACCTCAAGGAGCGGGGCAGTCCTGCTCATACGCACCCCCTCCAGACGAGATGTCGTCGACAGTGCGACGCTCGGTTCCGGCTGGGAGGGTCTACAGCAACTTCGCTGATCATGACGTGTTTCACGTTCAAAACATACTGGCATATACGTTCTTTTCTCGGCAGATATCTCCCAACATGCACTCGACTTGTTGGATACTGGTGCGAATGGGAGCTACTATGTACAATTGTAACTGAGCGCCTGGTTTGTTGGGATCAAAACTGACACGTGGGTAAAAACGGCGCCGGGAACCGGCCGATCACTCGTGGACGATCACGTCGCCGTCTTCGACTGTGATATCCAGCAGGCTCGTTGGATCGTACGGCGTCTCGTCGAGGGCTGACGGTCCGACTTTCCGCATGACAACGACGATGTCGACGATCTCAGCACCGATCTCATCCAGTGCGCTACAGATCGCAGCCAGGGTTCCACCTGTCGAAAGCATGTCGTCAACGACGAGGAGTCGGTCACCCGCCTCGATGTCGTTAATGTACATTTCGGACTCCGAATAGCCAGTCTGCTGGTGTAACGATACCTCTCCGTCGAGGCCGTACGATCGCTTTCGGATCACGACGAGTGGAATATCGGTCTGCATGGAGACCGCCGTTGCGAGGTGAATCCCCATTGCTTCCGGAGCGACGATCTTGTCGACAGTGAGATCAGCCGTCTGCATGATCTCGATGACGACCTCCCTGAGAAGAGCCGGGTCGAGAACCGGAACACCGTTGCTGATCGGGTGGACGAGGTACTCGTAGCCGTCTTTATCGATAATCGGTGCGGTGTGAACTGAATCGAGGAGCCGTTCCATGGAGCCACTTGCGGAACGAAGTATAAATATCGATGCATCGTTGCTGTCGTGACGACAG
>SL_4KL_010_BRINEDRAFT_10000446_pt1 | contig 21107 bp, 24 predicted proteins | sample SodLak_010_BRINE_2_FD_10664 | JGI IMG/M metagenome (IMG submission 10664) | reverse complement strand
GGCAGACAACACAGTTATCTGAGAGTACCGAATGAGGAAGACTCTCTTAAAATGGGTAACGATGTAGAAGCAGTCTACCAACTCCAAGACGAAGACTTCAAAAGATCTTTCAAAACAGGATCACTAGAAGAAGCGAAAAGACGTCTAGAACCCTGAAACACGGGCACCATCCACACTTCCATTATTTTTATAACGATTTAAAAGAAAAACCAATAACAACAGCTTGTTAGACACAAAGAATACAGAAAAAGAATGGAAACACTAAATAAAGGACTTAAAAATAATTTACACCATATTATGTGGCAAAAAGAAAAATCAAATAAGCAATAATTCGCAGAAATATCTGTAGAAAAACAGAAAAAAGAGGAAAAACAATGAAGGTAGCATTACTCGGACCAAAAGGAACTTACACACACCAAGCAGCCAAAAAATACTTCGGAGACAAACTAGAACCAGAATTCTACTCAACAATAAAAGAAATATTCGAATCCAAAATAGAAACAAAGTTCGTACCAATAGAAAACTCTCTAGGAGGAAGAGTAACAGACACCATAGACCTCTTAAAACAAACAGAAAACCAGATAACCGCGGAAGTAAAACTGCCAATAGAACACGCACTTATAACACATGAAGAAAACATAGAAAATATAAAAACAGTTAAATCACATCCCCAAGCCCTTACACAATGCAAAGACCTAATAGAAGAACACGGCTGGACTAAAGAAGAAACCTCATCAACCTCAAAAGCAGTAGAACAACTAGAACCAAACCAGGCAGCATTAGCATCAAAAACAAGTGCAGAAATAAACAAAATTCCCATACTAAAAGAATCAGTACAAGACACAGAAACCAACGTAACAAGATTCTTCGTACTAAACGGAGAAAAAGAGAAAGAAGAAAAAACATCAATAATACTAGAACCAGGAAAAGACCGCGCAGGACTACTACACTCAATGCTATCATGTTTTGCAGGACACCAAATCAACCTGAGCCATATACAAAGCCGGCCAACCAAAACAAAACTAGGCGATTACTATTTCTACGTAGAAGCCGAAGTAAACAACGGAAAACTAGAGAAAGCAGTAAAATGCCTTAAAACCTACTCAAAAGTCCAGATACTTGGAAAATACACTGTAAAACAATAAAAAAGGGTATATCAAAAAACTATGAGAGAAAAAATCCAAAACATAAACCTATCAATAAGAAAAATATCTGAAAAAGCCTCAAAACAGGAGAAGTGTATAAGATTCGATATAGGACAACCCAGCTTTGACACACCGGAACACATCAAACAAGCTGCACAAAAAGGCTTAGAAAACAAACAAGGCTACAGCCCGATGCTGGGTCTTCCAAAACTCCGTGAAGCAATAGCAAGGGAAGAAAATAATAAAAACGGTTTTGGAGAAAACGGAAAACTCATCAAACCAGAACACGTAATGGTCACAACTGGGGGGATGGGCGCACTTTATGCCATATTTACGGCAAGACTAGGCTCTGAAGACAAAGCAGTATTCAACGATCCCTGCTGGGGACCCTACAAAATGATAAGCGAAGTAAACGGAAACCAGTGGGAACAAGTAAAATACTGGAACCAAGACAGAAAACTCAGAGAAGAAGCCAAAGAAAGGATAGCTGAAGCAGAGCTCATAGTAGTAAACAGCCCAGGAAACCCTACAGGATACACCTTAACCAAAGAACAAGCAAAAGAAATAGGTGAAACAGCCGATAAAAACAACACATTCCTAATCTCTGACGAAGTATACCACCTTTTAACCTATGGAAAAGAACACTACTCGCCTGCAGAGTTTTCCTGTAACTCTGCGATTATAGGATCCGCATCCAAAAACCATGCAATGACAGGTTGGAGGATAGGATGGCTAATCGATAAAACAGAAAACATTGAACAGTATGCAAAAGTTTCAAGAGCCTCAACAGCTTGCCCGCCAAGAATATCACAATACGCAGCAATAGAAGCAATCCAAAACAATTCTCACGTCGAAGAAATGAGAGAAACATACCATGAACGAAGAGACCTACTAGTTGAGAGAATGAAACAAATAGACTGGGATTTCAGGTCGCCTGAAGGAGCAATCTACGCCTTCCCCAATGTAGGAGAAGACTCATGGGAATACTGCATGAAAATGATCGATAAAGGAGTCGCAATGGTTCCTGGAGAACCCATGGGTCCAAACTGCAGTCAAAACGTCAGAATATGCTTCGGATCTACAACAAAACAAGAAATAAACAAAGCATTTGACATACTGGAGAGAAAAATGAGATGATAGATCAAGAAATAGCTATAGTAGGAGGTACAGGGAAGTTTGGTCAACATCTAGCAAAAAAATTAGAGGAAAACAACGAAATATACATTTCTGGTAGAAACCTTGAAAAAGCAGAAAATATAGCGGAAGAGAACAACTGGAAATATGGCGAGAATGAAGAAATAGTTAAACAAGCTGACATAGTTATAATCTCCGTACCCATATCAGTCACGGTTGACGTAATAAACCAAGTAGGTCCGAACATACCTAAAGACACCCTCCTCTGCGACATCACAAGCGTTAAACAAGAGCCTGTAGAAGCAATGAAACAGTACTCAGACCAAGTACTTGGAATGCATCCTATGTACGCCCCCAGCAACCCAATAAAAGGACAGAAAATTGTGATGTGTCCAGAAAAAGGAAAGAAATGGACAGAAATGGAAGAATTCTGGATAGAAAACGGTGCAGACCTACACTTCACAGACCCAAAAACACATGACAAAGCAATGAGCCTAGTACAAGGACTAATGCACTTCTCCGAACTCGTAGTAGCTGACGTAATCAGAAAATCCGAACTATCCGGAGAAGACATGGAAAACTTCTCCTCACCTGTATACAGACTTATAACCGATCTGACCGCACGAATGCTTAACCAGAAACCTGGCTTATACGGATCCATACAAAAAGAAAACCCAGAAAACAACGAGATACGAACACAGTTCATCGACTCTGCAGAAGATATCAGGAAAATAATAGAGGAAGAAGGAGAGTTCGCCGATAAGTTCCAAGAACTAGGAGAAGAATTCGACCTAGAAGGAGCACAAAACCGTACAGACCAAGTAATAGAATTCCTCTCCGAAGAAGTCAAATAAAAAATTAGACAGCTAATGACCGAATTAATAATAAATAGAGAGGGGGAAAAAACTCAGACCATGGTAGACCAACTAGAACAAGCCCGCAAAAATATAGACAGAATCAACCAAGAAATAGTAGAAAAAGTCAACGAAAGAATGCAAGAAGTAGAAAAAGTCGTGAAATACAAACAAGAAAACAGTATGGGTGTCAAAGACGAGGAAAGAGAAGAAAAAGTAATCAAACAATTTGCAGAAGAATTTGAACAAAAAAAATTACCTCGTAAAAGAGGAAGGCAGCTAGGCAGACTACTAATAGATACGGCGGTGGATATGGAGAGAGAAACAATAGAGAAGTAATAACCTAAGTTGTAACCAAAAATTTACAAATCCTTTATTTCTTACCACTCTTCCTTTGTTTTGCAGTCTGGATTAATACACATATCGTAATTCTTGCCTTTTTTCCGGTTTACATAGATTCTTGGTGTTCCACAGACATCGCAGGTTTCGTCTAGGCTTTTGATCTTACCGTTTCTGGGTAATGGGTATGTGTTTTCGCAGTCCGGGTAGTTGCTGCATCCGACAAACCTGTTACCGTTCGCTTTTATTATTCTTAGTTTGCCGTTTTCTCTGCCTTCGTCTTCACATACTTGGCAAGGTCCTAGTCTTCTTCTCCTTTTTCTATCTGCGTCTATAGTTTCTACTAGTTGGGATCCGATCTCTGACTCTTTTTCTTTGAAGTTTGTAAGAACTTCTATCAACTTGTCTTGCGCCTTGTCTAGAACATCGTCCCTGGTTTCTTCTCCGTCTCTGATTGCATCCATTTTCTGTTCGAATTCTCTCGTGAGTTCTTCTGAGACGATTTCACCACAGTGATCTTCTAGGGTTGATACTATGGTAAGTCCTAACGGTGTTACTTCTATAGGCTTGTTTTCTATATAGTTCCTGCTGTATAAACGGTCGATGGTGGATGCTCTTGTGGCTTTTGTTCCTAGGTTGCGTTTTTCTAGTTTGTTTACGATTCTTGATTGGCTGTAACGTCTTGGGGGTTTGGTTTCTTTCTCTATTTTCTCGAACTCTTCGATTTGAAGGGTCTGACCTTTTTCCATGTCTGGTAGGTCGGCTTCCTTGACTCTTACGTATGGTTCGTATAGTTCGTACCAGTTTCTTTTTTTTGTGATCTTTGATTTGGCTTTAAAGTCGTGTCCGTTTGCTTCTAGGGTGAATGTTAATGTTTGTCTTTTTGCCGGCTTTCCGAACACTGCGAAGAATCTTTTAACTATTAGGTCGTATACTTTCCGTTCTTGTTTGGATAGGTTGGAAGGGTGTTCGCCTGTCGGGTATATTGCAGGGTGTGCGTCATCTTTCTTTTTTCCCTGTCTTGGAGAAAGTTTTTCTTTGTCTAGGACTTTTTTTGATAGATCTTTGTATTTTTTCTGTTTCTTTATTTTCTTCAGTATGTTTTTGTAGCCTAGTTTAGCAGGCAGTTTCTGGCTTTCGGTACGCGGGTATGATATTAGTCCGTCTTCATATAGACTTTGGGCTATCTGTTGTGTCTGTTTTGGGGAGATGTTGAACTGGCTGGATGCTTCTGACTGTAGCCCTGTAAGGTTGAAGGGTATTGGTACGTTGTGTTTGTAGTTGTTGACTTTTACGTTGGTTACAACTGTCTGTTTTTCGTCTTTAACTTCTTTGAATATTTTTTCTGCGGTTTCTTCGTCCCAGATACGGTCTTCGTCATCTTCCCACTGTGCTTGGAATTCTGAATGGTTGAGGTAGATTTCCCAGTATGGATCGGGGTCGAATGCTTGTATTTCTCTTTCACGATCTGCCAGTATTTTCAGTGCTGGTCCTTGTACTCGTCCGGTTGATAGGGTTTTGTACCGGTCATTGGATCTGACTGCTTTCATAAGGGCTCTTGAAACGTTTATACCATAGTAATAGTCAAGTACGTGGCGTGTAATCCCGGCTTCAGTCATACCTTCATCAAAACTCTCCAGATTATCGTATGCCTGCTGTAAATCACCTTTGGTAAGTGTTGAAAACTTCATACGCTCAATTAAATCCTTTTCAGCACCTGTAATATGTTTTATGACGTTGAAACCAATTACGGATCCTTCTAAATCGAAGTCGCATGCGTTGACGTAGTTATCTGCTTTTTCAAGCTGGTCTTTCAAATTATTGTAGTATTTTTTCATGTAGTCGGCGCTGTCACTGGTTTCAAAGGTTGGCTTCCATTCTACATCGAATACAGGGTAGTCCCATCCATCACTTTTCTGATCAAGGTTGAATATGTGTCCTACTGCTGGCGCTATTATAAGCTCGCCGTTATCCGTATCAATAACATAGTTTTTGACACCTCTATTTTTCTCTATAGAGTAGTCTCCGAGCGCCTGAGCTATCTTAGAAGCAACCTTGGGTTTTTCGCCAACCAGAACTGTTGTGGGCATATCGGAGTATATGAAAATAGAGATTTAAAAATAGATTTTTCTGAAAGGATGAGTTCTCAAAAGAATATTCTTAAATGTTATCACCTAATTGGACTCTGTGATGTTTGAGAGACCAGTAAAACTTTTTAACCGGCTTGAAAAGGTTGATACAAATCTCTGTATCTCAAGGACTGGATACCGGTCTTCCCTGAATATTTTAAGGTGAAAGTTATCGTGTCAAACATCTCTTTATCTCAAAATCAACAAAAATGTTTTTTCGGAGGTGAAAAACAGTAAAAAATGGTATCTGGAACAGGTAAAACAAACGTAGAGCAAGTACTAAGTCTTCCAGGAGGAAGAACAGACAGGAATCTTGATGAACTTATGGAAAGAGTTGAACAAGGCTTTGAAAGACAGCCAAGACAGTATCCTACAGATCAGGACTTAGAAACTTATGATATAGAAGTAGGTTACGATGCAAGCCATCTTTACGAAGATGGAGAGTTCCTTCTAGAAGATGATGAAACGGATGATGATGTTTACAGAGAGATGATGGAAATAGATTTGGAAAGAGGAATGCCTAGAAACAGAAGTAAAATTTAATTTTAGAGGAAAAACTAGGCTTCTCTCTTCTTCCCATCCTTATATCTCTTTACATGGTTTTCACTAGGTTCTTTGACAAAAAAATAGAAAAAATAGAGTGTTTAACAGTTTTCTTACTCTGTTACAGGATTTCTCCATGTACCTCCTGCTATGATCGAGGCTGCTACTATTAGTGCTGCTGATAGCACTACGAAGTCTCCTTCAACTGCAACATTCGCTAGGTCTGCGCCCTGCACCACCACAAATACTGTGATGAAGAATGCTAGGACTGAAAGCAGTATACTTACTACAAAGCTTGCTACAGAACCTACTAGGTCTCTAAGTCTGAATTCTTCGGTCATTTATAATACACCATTTGAATCATTGTCTTTGTCTTAATTAAACCTTATGTATTCTTTGCCGCCCATATATTCTCTCAATGCTTCCGGAATCCTAATACCTTCCTCTTCTTGATTGTTCTCTATGATAGCAGTAATAATCCTCTGTGGTACACATGCCGTAGCATTTAAAGTATGTGCGACATGGTTGTCCTCATTTCCACGAATCCGGACATTCACTTTTCTAGCCTGATAGCTGGTACAGTTGCTGCAGGAAACCACTTCGCCGTATTCTTGTAGCGGAGGTCTCCAAACTTCTATATCATACTTTTTAGCAGCATTATCGTTCATGTCTCCGGTACAAACATTTACAACACGGTAAGGCAGCTCTAGTTTCTGCATTACTTCTTCTGCATTTGATAGAAGATCTTCATGGAAATCCCAAGAATCTTCGGGTTTACAGAAAATATACTGCTCCACTTTCTCGAACTGGTGTACTCTCCAGATTCCGCGTGTTTGTTGACCGTGTTTGCCTGCTTCTTGCCTGAAATTGGTTGAAAATCCGGCATATTTCTTTGGAAACTCTTCAGGTAGGAGGATATCGTCTTTATGGAATGTTGCCAGTGTTTGCTCTGAAGTAGCTATCAGATACTTGTCTTCACCTTCTATTTTGTAGAGTTGTTCCTCAAAGTCTTCTAATTCGGCTGCTGCAGCCATGGGCTCATGTTTCAACAGGTATGGTGTCTGCATAGGGGTGAAATCTTTTTCTGTCAGCAGATTCATTGAGAACTGGATAAGCGCCTGGTTAAGCTGGAACAATTCGTTTTTCAGGTAATAAGCTCTTTCTCCTGCTATTTCTACAGCCTTTTCTGTTTCAACCAAGTCGTTTTCTTCAATTATATCAGCTGCCAATTTCGCATTTTTATCCTTGCCTTTTTCAGGCTCCCAAGTCTTTATCTCTTTATTATCTTCTTCTCCTTCTCCTTCGGGAACTGATTCATGAAGGATATTTCCTATCTTGTAACGGAGGTCATCTCTTTCTTCTTTCAGCTTGTCTACTTTTTCCTCTAGTTGGTTTATTTCTTCTTTGACCTCGGTCATCTCGTGTATTTTCTCTTCCGCATTTTCTCCTTTCTTTTTTAGATCAGCAATTTTGTCTCCTACATTATTTCTCTTTGCTCTCAGTTCTTCCAGTCTTTGAAGTTTCTCCCGCCATTCTTTATCAATCTCTACTACTTTGTCTACTTTTTCAGGGTCTTTGGCTCTACGTTCTTCTGATTTTTTAATTTTATTCGGATTCTCACGGAAAAGTTCTATTCCAAGCATGCAAAATCACTTGTGAAGAAAGTTTTATCTAGAACAGGTTTTGAATTATTCGAAGATGTAGGGATTGGAAAGACATCCACCTTTCATTATAAGTCTATCATAAGGTCTACAGGGTTAAATAATTTGTTCCTTTAACGTTTAGAGAAGGAAAAACCTTGAATTTCCTTGTGAAGAAGATCAGGTTTTTTCTGATTTGTTTTTATGGGTTCGAGTATGTGGAGGAACTTGGTCTCGTCGAGAGGCTACGAAAATTGTATAGTCATTAAGAGATGACAAATCACAATTCAATATTTAAGATTTGAGATTTACTATTCTAACCAGGGGGGAATTCATGGACAAGGACTTGTTGAAAAAAGATACTGCAGAAATCGTAACTGAGGAAGAGTTTGACGAAATCACGGAAAAAACATCTCCAAAATCATACTGGGGGGTTGCACCTACAGGAGCACCACATATAGGATACTATCGACTTATAGAAAAACAGCAACAATTAATGGATCAAGGATTTGATCACAGCATCCTTATAGCAGACCTTCACGGCTACCTAGACGACGAAAAAACACCTTGGGATGTCATGGGAGAAAGATCTGAGACATACAAGAAAACATTTGAACTACTAGGTCTTGATGACGCAGAATTCTTCAGGGGCAGCGAATTCCAAACACAGGAAGAATACATGATCGACACCCTAAGGTCCATGACGAAGGTTACAGCCTCAAGAGCAGAAAGAGCAGGCTCAGAAGTTGTAAGAGCTGAAAGCCCGTCCGTCGGAGAACTTGCGTATCCCATAATGCAAAACCTAGACGCAGTATACCTAGAATCTGATCTAGCAGTTGGAGGTACAGATCAAAGGCATGTATACATGCTAGGAAGAGAAATGCTGCCTGAAATGGGTTATGAATCACCTGCATTCATGTTCACTCCTCTAGGTAAGAGCATAAGAGGGGATAAAATGTCTGCGTCCGAAGGAGCCGGAAAACTAACAGTATGGGAAGATCCTGAATCTATAGATGACAAGATACAATCTGCATACTGCCCTCCTGAAGAGATAGAAGAAAACCCTGTAGTTGACTACGTATCTCACTTCGTCCTACCTCAACTAGGAGAGTTCAAAATCAGCAGGAAAAATGAGTATGGTGGAGACCTTGAGTATACAAACAGGGAGAACTTCGAACAAGACTACAGGTCTGGAGAGATACATCCTGCAGATTTAAAACCTGCAGCCTCCAAACATATAGCAGAAGCTCTAGAACCAGTGAGAGAATACTTTAGCTCCAGGCAAGACTTGAAAAACAGCTTTTAAAAGCACACTTCATCTTTACCACTTTTTCTGATCAGCGATTGTAGAAGAATCTAATATAATGGTTTTAAGATAATAAGACTTTAGAAGATTTGAAATCTTACCTTAAGCATGTTCTCCCTGTTTTTGTCTTAAATTTTTTTACTGGAGGTATCCGGGTTTTTCGTGCCCGATTTCTTCTAATGGTTCTAGTAGTTCGGGGTTTTGTTTGAATTTTTCTCTTATTGGTTTGAATCTTTCTATGACTTGTTCTGCTACTGCTTCTTTCAGGTCTAGAGGGTGTAGTTCTCCGCTTTTGAAGTCTTCTGCCATTTTTTCGAAGCTGCTGTATTCGAGGTCTCCTCCGTATTCTTCTTTTCTTTCTATTTCCAGTTTTTTGTCTGCGCCGAAGATGAAGAATTTGCATATCTGTATTATAGGGTTGTCTTCTACTTGTCCTTGTGGACAGTAGCCGTCTTCTAGTGTTTTACGTATTCTTTTTGGGTCGGCGTGAAGTGGGAACATCGTGTTNTTTTTGGATGAGCTCATTTTGTCTCCGTCGCCGGCTAGTGATGTTAGTAGCGGCCAGTGTAGGCATGTTGGTTTTTCGTATCCTAGTTTTGGTAGCTGTTCTCTTGCCATCATGTGTATTTTTCTTTGGTCTATCCCTGCTACTGCTAGGTCGATGTCTAGGTGTACTATGTCGAGTGCTTGCATTAATGGGTATGTTATCTGGCTTATGTAGACTTCGTCTTTGTCTCTTAGGTCGTGCTGCATTGATCTTGTTCCACGGTTTATCGTGGTTTTTTGCATAAGTTTTAGTGTGTCGTGGAAGTATTTGTTGCTTTCTTGGAAGCTTCTTCCTTTTGTGTATTCTGCTTCTAGTCCGAGTGCTTCGAATGTTGCTTGCCAGTATTCTGTCATGGATTCTATCCAGTCTTCTTCTCCTTTTTTGTTTAAGAAGGTGTGTAGGTCCGCCCATAGGATTGTTGGTTGGAATCCTGCTTTCTGTAGGTCGAGCATTTTACGTACGGAGATCCAGTGACCTAAGTGTACTGGTCCGGAGGTTTCATACCCTACGTAGCATTTGGGGTTTTCTTTCTCCAATGTTTTGTTTAGTTCTTCTTCTTTGATTATTTCTTCAGTGTTTCGTAAGACCAGTTCTTTGCGCTTCTCAACGTCCATAAATCAATAGTATGTCCATTAACTGTTTTATTTTTGAGGTTGCTTGTTGAGAATTTTGTGTTTTTGACGGTTATCTCGTTATTATTTCTGAGTCGGATATTTTTTCGAAGAAGTTGTGGTCTAGCAGTCTACCGGTTTTTATAAGTTCTTCGTAGGCTTCTGACATTGATTGGTGTAGTATACTGGCTTCTATGTCTTCTGCAAGGTTTTCTCCAGGTTCTGTTATTGTGGGGGTTGGTTCGCAGGTGTTTACATATTTGTTTTGTTCTTGAAGCCCGTGTTCCATTCTGTAGTTGTTTACGTCTTTTATTAAGCCTATTCCTTTCATGTAGGCGTTCATTGTTCTGCTGCTTTGTTCTTCAAGTATTGGTTTTGCTGCTTCGATGTTTGAGTTGTTTAGTCTGTCCATCAGGGTTTCTAATTTCGAGCTGTGGAATCCTATTTTTTCTGCTTGTAAGTATACGTCTTCTTGGATTTCTATTCTTTCTTCTTCGGTTTCGTGTTTTTGGATTTCTCTTTTGATTTCCTGGTATTTTGGCGATGATTTGATTGATAGTTCTAGTTTGCGTGAGTCTTCGAGTATCATGTTTAGTGGGTCGATGTAGACTCCGTCTAGTTCTTCTTGTAGAGAGGTGTTATCTTCTAAGTAGTCCATTACCTGGTATTCGTCTAAGTTTTCTGTTTCTATTTCTAGTTCTTCTTGTAGGTCTTCTAGGGTTAGAGGTGTTGTTGTAGCTTCTACTTCTCTTCTTATTGTTTCTCCATGGTCTATCATGTTGTCAAGACTTTCCAGTGTCTGGTATACGTTTTTTCGGTCTCTGTAGTTGTCTGTTTTTGTTTCTAGTGTCCGGTTGTAGCATTCTTGTGTTATGGATGCGTCTCTTCTTGTTAGTCTGACGAAGTGGAATAGTTCGGATTGTAGTATTGTTTGGTGGTTTTCTTTTCGACGCATGTATAGGGTTGTATTGTAACAGCAATGTTATAAATTCATTACTGTACAATAGTCATAGTTTTGTGTTGATTACAAATTAAAATACCTCCAACAAAAAACCAGTTCACATGATCCAAATAAACGGCTCCAAAGGCGGAGGACAAATACTCAGAACAGCACTAACAATGTCCGCCCTAAAACAAAAACCATTCAAAATAACCAAAATAAGAGGATCAAGAACCAACCCCGGACTCAAAAAACAACACCTAAAAGCCGTACAAACCATCAAAAACCTGACAAACGCAGAAACAACAGGTGTAAAACCAAACTCGCAAAAAATAACATTCAAACCCAAAACACTCAAACAAAAAAAACTTGAAATAAACATAGGTACAGCAGGAAGCACAACACTACTACTCGACACAATAATACCATTAGCACACAAAATAAACCTTCAAACCACAGTAAAAGGAGGAACAGACGTCAAATGGTCCCCAACCTACGACTACTTCAAACACGTCAAACTACCGCTTCTCCAAAAATTTGGATTAAAAGCCGACACCAACCTGGAAAAAACCGGTTACTATCCAAAAGGCAGAGGAAAAACCACACTAAACATAAAAAAATCTGAAATAAAACCAATAGAAATACATGAACGCGGAAAACTCCAAAAAATTCAAATATACTCCAAAGCATCCAAACAACTACAAAAAAGACAAGTAGCTGACAGACAAGCCAACGAAACAGCCAGAATACTTAAAAACTCTAAAATAAATGCTCCAATAAACAAAAACATTTCATACGCAGACACCAAATCACCAGGCTCAACACTACTAATCAAAGCAATATACGAAAACAGTATAGCAGGATTCGACAACCTAGGAGAAAGAGGGAAAACATCCGAAAAAGTAGCAAAACAAGCAGTACAAAAATTCAAAAAATTCCATGCGACCAAAACATGCGTAGACCAAAATATGGCAGACCAACTAATGGTATTTGGAGGTATAACAAAAGGAAAATTCTCAACACCTAAAATAACAAACCATATAGACTCCAACCAACAAGTAATGAATCTGTTCGAAGCCAATATACAAATCGACACAAAAACAGAATATCCTAGAATAAGATTCAATTAAAGAATGTAAAAGAGTTAATCACCAATAGACAATCTATGAGCAACTGGTCAGAGTCAAGAGACTCTCAAGTCTCAGAATATATCCAGAAAATGGGTGAAGAAGACTCTTATAAACTAGTAGCCAGAGACGTATGGTTTTCAAATAATCAAAAAGCCGATATAGTCAGATACTCTCCAGAAAACCACTGGATCGAAGTATGGGATGTATATGAACTCGGCACAGAATCCTGTGAAGGACAGAAAATGATAGAATCTCTTAGAAAAATAGGTTCGCTTCTCGATGAAGAAGGCTTCAGTTACAGAGTCTCGACTAAAAGAACCGACAATATAGAAACTGTTAAAGACGTTGAACTAACAGGTAACTACTACTTATATCCTGGAACAGATAAAGAATGTTTAAACAATCATTTAGCCGGCATTTTTGCGTCTGATAACTTCTTTGATGATCTCCAACCTATCAAAGGGGTGTAAATAAAAAAGATGACGACCTATTTTCTAATTAGAGGTCTGACATAGTTATGAAACAGTCTAAGGAGGTAAAAACGTTTTAATGACAAATTCCCGTCCTTTAGATGAAGTTGCTGACTCATTGGGCAGGAGTCGTCATGATCTAATGATCCACAAGAAAATAGACGAAATAATGCAAGAAGGAGTTGAAGACAACACGTTATACTTCTTCGAAAAAAACCATTACTACAACGGCTGCAATATTACTCCTTCCGAGGCTCACCTAGTTGGAGATCAGAGAGGGGATGTAGATCTTTTAATGTACAATGCGGAGAAAGACTCTATGAAAATTAGAGAAGTCAAAAGCAATCAACTGGTGCCTGAAGAGATGAGTGTTGAAGATAGAAAAGAAAGATTCCATGTTGTAGATGATGGTCATGATCAAATTAATGATTATGAAAAAATGGTTGATATTATAAATAGTTCTTACGGTGTTGATATAAGTATAGAGGATGCTGAAGTTGTTGTATGGTCTGATGTATTCGATTCTGAACCTTGTGATGTAGAGGTTCCGGGTTATAGGGGTGAACATTTCTGTACTTCAAATGCTTATGAGCTTGCCCAACAGTCTGAGGCTTTTGAGGCGTTAAACAAGTCTGCTTACCAGAATGAGCTGTTGTTGAAAGGTAGAAGAGTAAGAAAAATTTAGAAATATGTAAGCTTACTTATTTTTTCATTCTATTTCCACGTTCCAGTTGTCTTCTGTTTCTTCTTTCTGTGCTTCTACTGTTAGAACGCCGTCTTGGTATTTGGCTTTGATTGTGTCGGGTTTGATTGTTTTAGGCCATGCGATTTTTCTTTGGTATTGTCTGCTGCTTCTTTCCTGTCTGAGGTATTTTTCGTTTTCTTCTTTGATTTCCTGTTCGCTCTCTGCTGTTATGCGCACCCCGTCTTGATCTGCTTTTAGGCTTATGTCTTCTTTCTGCACTCCTGGTAGGTCTGCTGTGACGACGATCTTGTTATCTTCCTCTTTTATGTTAACTGGTACTGTTGTTCTGAAGTCGAGTTCTTTGCCGAAGTTCTGGAACTGGTTGAACATTTTCTGCATTTGGTCGGCGAAGTCATCAAACCTGTCGTTTCGATCTAGTCTTCTCATAATTTTTATTTATGTACACAAAAATTTTTATCCATTACCCTTCCAAATCTTCTTCTTCAACAATATCCTTCAAAAAACCAATCTGATCGTGTATATCAGACAAAAGATCCTCTGCAGCCTCCTGCTTCGCCTTCAAATCCTCGGGATCATCTTCATCCTCAATGCTCCGAAGATCCATCTCAACATCCTCAACTTGACTCTCCAAAGAATCCAAAACATCTTCAGGCTCCATAACCAAACTATTCCCAAAACAAGAATAAATAAACTAACACAACAACACAAAAAACATGGAAAGAGCAGGAAAAATCAAACAAAAAGCAGAACAAATAATAAAAAAAGGAGAAAAACCATCTGCGAAAAAAATAGCAGAACAACTAGAATACTCTGTTCCAGACGTCCACAGATGCCTAAACCATCTTGAAAAAAACAAAGAAATACAAACATACCGCAAAAAAGTTTTCAACACCGAACACAGAATGATAAGCGTCAAAAGACAGTGAAAAACACTTCAAAAACAATATAACAATTTAAAAACCTGTTTCTACAAAAAAGTTTTAAATAAAGGAAAAAATTACCTGTGCCAAACAAAAAAACCACCTTCATAATACCAACACTAAACGAAGAAAAACACATAGAAAAAACACTGGAAACAGTCGAAAAACAAGAAACAAAACTCGAAACAGAAATTATAATAGTCGACGGCGGAAGCACAGACCAAACAATACAAATAGCCGAACAACACGGCGTTAAAATAATAAAAAACATTAAAGGACGAGGAAAAGCAAGACACAAAGGAGCACAAAAAGCAGAAGGAGAATACCTAGCATTCATAGACGCAGACACACAAATCAAACCAGAATACACAGAAAAAATGGTTGAATACGTAGAAAACAACAACCTGGTCGCAGCCTCCTCAAAATTCAAAATGGAAGGAATAAGACCAAAACTAATCCAAGCAATAGGCAACACACTCTTCCACAGGAAAAGAAAACCACTACTCCCAGGATTCAACACCTTCGTCAAAAAACAGTACTACGACAACGAAACCAGATTCGAAAACGTAATGGGAGAAGACCTACAGTTCTCAAACAAAATAACACGCAAAGGAAAAACAGGGATAACAAAAGACAAACTAGTTACAACATCCGGAAGAAGAGTCACCAAAATGGGTTTAACAGGCATACTAATCTACTACGGAATAAAAGACATAGCCAGGAGAATAAACAACACCACAAACATCAAACTCTGGACACCATCACAAAAACCCCTCTAAAAAAAATTTAACTCACTCATACCTAAGAGACTCCGCAGGATCCATGTTAGCAGCCTTACGTGAAGGTAAAACACCTGAAACAACACCTAAAACAGTTCCAAACAAGATAGAACCTACTACTTGCCAAACACTGTACGTCTGAACAGCCCTGAAATCTGAGAACTCATTAATCAAATATATCGCAGAATTACTTATACCCAGACCAACCAACAAACCGATTAAACTACCTACAACACCTATAATAGCGGCTTCAGCCAAGAAAACACTCATAATATGTCTTTTCCGAGCCCCTATAGCCTTCATAACACCGATCTCCCGGGTTCTCTCAGTGATCGACATGTACATAGTATTCATTATACCTATCCCACCAACAATCAACGCAATCGAAGCAATACCAACCACTATACCCTGCACAACAGCCAGTATACCGGTCAAAGAGTCAAGTATATCCTGAGCTGTCTCCACATCAAAATCCTCATCACCATCTTCCAAACCTCTATCACGTCTAAGCTCTTCCTCAACACTACTCTTCACATCTTCAGGTTCAAAACCTGGCTGCGTCTGCACAATAATACTATTGTATTCGTCATCAAGATCGAAAATATCTCTAACAGTATCTATATGCAGTAAAACCGCCTGCTCATAAGAAGGCTCCCCTGCCTCAGCTAAAACACCTGAAACAGTTACCCGGGTGTCTTGAACATCCAACTGGCTTCTCAAACCAACATTTCTCTCAAACACATCATCCTTAACCCTGGCACCTATCAAACCATTCCTCAAATCATTACCTCTCAACTCTCTTCCTTCCTGGATCTCTAAACCTAGACCTCCAAACACCAACTCGGTCTTCTCAGGCTTAAAACCAGTAACCGAAACATCCTGAGTCTCACCTCTATAAGATACTTCCGTGCTTGCCTGGTAAGTACCTGCAGCCGACTCAACACCGATCACACTCTCCAAAACCTGTATATCACTTTCTTTAAGCTCGCCACCATCAGGAGAAACATAAAGATTATTAGCGCCGAGAGACTCAAACTCTTCTGTTATAGCTGTCTCTAAACCTTGACCGAGCGAAACCAAGGCTATAATAGCTGCAACACCTATAACTACTCCAATCACTGTCAACCAAGTTCTTTTACCTCTTCTTTTAATATTGCGTGCTCCAAGCCTCAATAACTGGGTATAAAGCTCCAGATTCATTCTTCCCTCAACGCCTCCACAGGCTCAAGGTCAGCAGCTCTTTTAGCCGGCAGATAACCTGAAAAAGTACCTATAAAAAATGAAAACAGTAATGTGCCTGCGATCAAACTAACCGAGTATGAAGAAGAAAAACTGATATCCACATAACTGTTTATACCGTAAACCGCGATCTCCGTTACTGCGTAACCCGTTACCAAACCTATGAAACCACCGATTAAACCTATTAAACCTGACTCTATAAGGAATATTGTTTTCACATGTTTTTTCTCCGCTCCAACCGCTTTCATAACCCCGATCTCCTGTGTTCTCTCGGTCACAGCCATATACATGGTGTTCATTATACCTATCCCGCCAACCAGCAGAGAGATTGACGCTAAACCTATCACTACTGCCTGTACCGTTCCAAGAATGTTGGAGTAACTGTCTAACAGGTCGTCTGCAGTTGATACTGTGAAGTCCTCTTCTCCAGGCATTTGACCACGATCTCTTCGTATCTGTTCTTCTATATCTGATGCTACTTCTCCAGGTTCAAGTCCTTGCTGCGGTCTTGCCACGATATACGAGGAGATATCTTCACCGCTTTCAAACAGTTCTCTAGCTCTTTCAATCCTCATCACTAGAGAGGAATCCCACTCAGGATCTCCTGTTGTCTCCAAAATACCTACAACTCTTAAGTCNGCCTGACCTGCTCTAACCTGTCTCCGTAAATCTACAGGGTTGTCAAAATGATCATCTGTCAGGCTTGAACCTATNAAAANATTGTTTTGATCTGTATCTCTAAGTTCTCTTCCTGAATCAACGTTTAAAGCCTGTGAGGACATAACCAGTTCTTGNGACTCATCTGTAGGTATGCCTAGTATAGCTACACGCTCNGACTGACCTTGAAACACTCCGGATGTCGACCCGTAATACATAGGTCCTGCTACTTCTACTCCTCTACTGTTCCTAACCAGCTCTAGCTCTGTATCGCTTAACTCTCCTGTAAAGAAGCCTTGTAATCCTTCACCATCAACTATGTATATTATATCAGCTCCTAAATCTTCAAACTCTGATTCTATAGTTGTTTCAAGAGCCTGACCCAGCGATATTAATGATACGACAGCTGTTATACCTATAATAACTCCTATTATTGTTATCCAACTTCTCTTATCCTGAGTCTTCACATTCCTGATGGAGAGTTTGGCTAAATCTTTGTACATAACGTTTCTTAAACCTAAACCTGTTTTTTTGTCAAAAAAAACTTTGTATTAACTAAAAAAGTGAGAGGGGAGATGGAGGGCTTCGTTTAGGTTACCTCTACTTTTTCTTCTGTTTTACGGGTTTTTCTCCAGTAGGCTAGTGCTGCCAGTGCTGTTACGAGGATTGCTGTAATTGTCAGTGTTGCTGTCTGACTGTTTGTTAAGCCGTACCGTTCTAGTTCTTCACTTGTGTAAAGTCTTCGTTCGATTTCAAATGTCTGGTTTGTTTTTTCTCCTTGTTCATCACGGTATTCAAGTGTTACAGGGAATACTAGTTCTTCTGTTTCTTCTTCAACGTAGACATCGAATTCTGCTGTCTGGAAGTCGTCGGATATCATGCTTCCCAGGTATTCATTGTTTTCTGACAGTACTTCGTAACTTTCTGATTCCTGTACTTCCATATCTACGAAGCTGGCTTTACCGTCACCTCTGTTGATTATGTTGAAGGTTACTGTGTCTCTGGTTCCAGAAGTCCTGATATCTGTGTTTTCTATCCCTACTCCTAGTTCAGGTGTACCTCCTACTACCAGTCCTGCTGTCTGACTTGTCTCTATTGTGTCACCTACTTCATTCTGGTAGGTGAAGTCCAGAGGTATCCTGTATACTCCGTTGTCTGCATCTTCGTCAACATTGACGTTGAAGTTGACTGTGTCTTCAGACAAAGGATCCATCATCTGTATTCTTTCTCTAGATGAACCTATCACAGTTAAGTCTTCGTCTTCAACGTTTGCATTGACATCTACATTCCTGAAATGACCGTTAGCCAGGTTTTCAAGACTTATCTCCATGTTGTTTGTTGATCCTGGTGATACTCTTTCTGGAAACTCTATATTGTTTATAACAAGCGAAGTATCATCTACACGGACCTCTACAGGTATCTTGTGTTCAATTCCTACTCCTTGACGTGTCTCGGTCTCAAACTTTAATTTGTTTTCTCCTTGAACTGCTTTATTGTCTACACGGATCTGTGCTCTTACCTGGCGTGTTTCACCTCTTCCTAGTTCGTTGAATCTCCAAGTTTTTCTTTCCCCTTCTTCTATCTTGAAGGGATAGTTCTCTTTAAACTCTAGTTTAACGTCTTGGGCGGCGGTACTACCGTTGTTTTGTATTTCTATCCAGACGTTGGCGTACTCTCCTGCTTGGAGGGGTGTCGGTTCTTTTGTTACTAGGTCTGTTTCAAGGCTTACTGTGCTGCCTTGTGCGGCTGTAAGTGTTGTAAATGCGATTAATGCTAGTAGTGTGATTGTTTTTTTCATAGTATTTGTTTATCCTCTGTCTGTAGTGGTTGTTTCACCGTCTTGAATGTTTATAATATAGTCTGCGTATTCTGCATCGTTTTCGTCGTGTGTAACCATTATAATAGTTTTTTCCTCTTCTTTATTGAGTTTTGTCAAGAGTTTCATCACTTTTTCCCCTGTTTCGCTATCCAAGTTTCCTGTGGGTTCGTCTGCAAGTATAATGTTAGGGTTATTGGATAATGCCCGGGCTATGGAGACTCTCTGCTGTTGACCTCCGCTCAACTCATTGGGATAATGATCTAGTCTGTCGCCGAGCCCTACTTCTCTAAGCAGTTTTCTCGATCTTTTCTGTCTAAAACTTTTTTTCTTGTCTTGGAAGATCATAGGTAGTTCAACGTTTTCCTGGGCAGTCATTGTAGGTATTAGGTTGAATTTTTGGAATACAAAACCTATTTCTCTACCTCTCAGCAATGCTAACTGGTTTTCACTGTACTTTGAGATATCGGTCTTCTCGAAACTTACTTTCCCCTTGGTTGGTTTGTCTAGAGCCCCTACCATATTCATTAATGTGGATTTCCCGGAGCCTGAAGGACCCATTATTGCAGCGAAATCTCCTTTTTCTATTGTAAGATCTACACCTCTTAATGCTTTTACAATGTTTTCACCCATTCTGTACTGTTTTATAACGCTTTCTAGTTTTATCTGGGTCATTTGAGTTCACCTTTTATTTCTTGCAAGGTGTTTTCCATTATTTTGTTGATTCTCTGCTTTTTATCTTCTTCCAGGTTGTTGTAGTTGTTCAGAAGGTCTATTATCCTGTATGATATCATGATGGGATAAGGTTTTTCGTATTCTCCGTCTTTGATTTGTTGGAGTACTTCTATCATGTCTTCTAGTTCTTCTTGGTCGAACATTTCGCTGTAGTTTCTCAGGCTTTGGATTACTTGGCTCCAATGTTTTTCTTGTTCTTCCTGGAAGTTTTCCAAGGTTTCTTCTCCTTTTTCTGTGATGGTATAAGTTCTTTTTCTTCCTTCTTTACGGCTTTCTAATAGTTTGTCTTCTTCTAGTTTTTCCAGTGAAGGGTATAATGTTCCGGGACTGGGTTTCCAGCCGGTTCCTTCTTCTATTTTNCCCAGTATTTCTGTGCCTGATAAGTCTTCTTGGGANAGGTATTTTAACGCTAGTAGTTTGAAGGTACCTTTCACAGGTAAATGTGTTTTTATAACCAAATATTTATATCGGTACCGATATTTCTTTNTGTTTNNNNCNAAAAAATAATTTTCAGTAAAAAATAAGTGGGAAAAAAAGGGTTTCCCAACCCTTCAAACTTTAATCCAGCAATTGGTCGAACTCTTCAACCGATCCTTCTCCTTCCTGATCTACTGATTCTTCTGTCGTATCTATCTCCATCATTTCCTCGCCTCTAAGCTGGTCTTGGTGATCCTCATACTGTGATATATAGTTTGCAGCCTTCATGGTTTCTTCACTACTGTAACCTGCTACTACTAATACAGTGTTTCCTTCCACGAACGCATCTTCAACTAGTTGAACTACTGCCTTATCTTCTCCGAATTCTTCAGGACTCCAGGTCTCACCGTTCTCTGCAAGCTCCATTGTTAAATCGTTGACATCGGGTCCACCTATCAACACCATATCACTATCCCTATCATCAATGTTGCTATCCGAATATATAGCTACATCACTGGAGTTACTTGCCTGGCTTAAACTACCAGCAATATTCGCTGCAGCTACCATGTCACTGTTTCCCTGATCTCCTACCACAATAGTAGTATCTACCTCACCATTATCGTTTATAAAGTGTTGAGGGTAATCACCTAATCCATCAGCCGATACAATCCCTGCAGTCGCTATAGCTATACCTACAACAATAATCCCTGTATGAAATAATGTCCCGGCACGTTTCGCCAGTCTTTCCATATGATCCATCTCTAAATTTTCAACCTCCATAAACACGTAAAATCGAAACCCATCATATAAACGATTGTTACAGTCCAAAACACCTAAACACAACTAAATAACTATCTCTCACGGACAAATATACATAACTACTGAAAGCCAGTGGTTTTCAATAAATTATGTATGTTCTCACTTTGTTGAAAACATTTTTAAAATTTTGAAACCAATGAAGCCGTATGAGCCCTACCACAAAAAAACCAGAAAGAAAAAGTTTCATGAACCTACTGGCTTCAAACTATAAAAAAGAAGTACTAGAAGTGC
>SL_4KL_010_BRINEDRAFT_10000442_pt1 | contig 21161 bp, 16 predicted proteins | sample SodLak_010_BRINE_2_FD_10664 | JGI IMG/M metagenome (IMG submission 10664) | reverse complement strand
TCCACTACTTCTGGCCGAACTTCACTGTTAATATGTACGGCACTGCCGACGGGTACGGCACTTACATCATTGATCCGATCGATACCGATCGATTCCAACTCATCGCCGATTATTACTTCCGGGATGGTGAACTTAGCGAAGATGAGCGTGAGTTCGTCCGTACGAGCCGGCAACTCCAAGAAGAAGACTTTGAGCTAGTCGAACGCCAGTGGCAGGGACTCAAAACTGGAGCACTCGCACAGGCTCAACTCGGGCCGAACGAACATACGGTTCATCGCTTCCACCAACTCGCACAAGAAGCCTACAACTCATAGCTGGGACGGAGTCTATCGATTGACAAACCCGATATTAATGATAATATGAATACAGATGCCCACTCCTCGACAGAGTATCAGGCCGCATATGTCGCTATCTGTCCTGAGTGCGACGTTACGTACCAGACAGATACTCCAAACGAAATCATTGAATTCCACCGCCGTCACAATTGCGTGACTGGACATAGCGTTGTGTTCGAAAGCGCACAAGTAGATCTCGACGAAGAGGTCACAGACACAAACGTGAAAAATATTGTCTCACAACTCCAAGATGACTACGAAAATGGGGTGCCCATCGGTATCATTACGGCCATTCTGAACGAACAGGCCGTGTCAATCGAGGAGACACTGGATAAGATTCACGAGGTTCGGATGACAGGTGGTATGTATGAACCACGAGACGACCACTTGTGTGTGTTCTAATATATCTGAAAGTCTGTGGGACCCCATCTAATTCAAACTATTTTGACACCGAGATAGATATCGGGTATTGAATATAACCAACAGCAGGTTCACCACAAATAGGCTGAAATCGGCAAACAGAGCCCAGTTCACTGCTTGGAAGATAATCTCATATTTTTGAAACAAACAACTGCGAGAATCGCTCACCCAACTCGATCTGCAGCTCTTACCGTACGTATTTCAGGACGGTGTTATCCATTCAACCGATATCAAAGTATAATTTTGGCGTCTATTTGAGTAGTTATTTTTCGACACTATTTAACTGATATCTTTTATTTTGTGCCTGAATCATAGATCCTTATGAATTAGAACCACAACTAACCGTTTCCGATAGTCACCCGGTTGCTGTAGTGGTTAATATTGAACGGACAGTTTCCTAGCGACCCATCGGTAGTCATCTGTTACTCCAAATTAGGACGTGTTTATCCCGCATATAATTGTTAGCTAAAATTCACCGTGAACACTTGCAGCCACCACTGCGAAGTAGTTCCCCAATGGAGTAATCAGATCCACAGTCGGGACAGAGAACGCGCACGTCGACGAGGACGTCATACTCGTCGTGGTTGAGATGGTCTGCTGATGCTAGCGAGGATATCGAAGATTCGGTCACAGCCGTAACCCTACCCTGAAGTTTCTCGATTGCTTTGATTTTCCCCTCAATCGGATTTGTATCTTTTTCGGGGAGAGTTGCCTTGCGATCCTTCTTAAGGTACGTATGGATTGCTTGGTGAGACACGAAGTCCCTGGAGAGAGTCTCCGGATCAATCCCCTCACGCTCCAGCCGTCGCTCTGCACGAGTTCTTTCGGATCCAGATCCATGGCTGAGTGCCTCATACGTCCCACTGACCTCAAAAGTCATTGGAGAAATGCCCGTCTCTCGGAGTGCTGCCTCAAGAACGGCCTGGTTGAATTCGTCAGCAAGATCACGTAAACTTGTTCGTTCGCCATTTTCACCAGTCCATGCTGCCTCTATTTGTGCACCCATCTCCTCGAGGCCGTGTTCTTCAATGACTCGTGCTACCTTCGTGCGCCGACCACCGGATTGATCTGCCATACCCGTTTGTACCTGCTGGAACGTTACAAAGTTAATGGTGTAATCTTTCGAGCGTAGCGATTGATTGTATTTACGACCAATGAGTTCAGGTGATATTCTCAACGTAGTTGTAGGTGTCAGAAAGGCCAGCTGCGTCCTCCGGAAGCAAGGCGGCGACAAGGAACTCTGTATGCTCACAGAAGTAATCCACGACGCTGGCGATGCGGTTTGCGTCGATAGCCTCCAGCGAGTCAAGAATAATGAACGGTACGACTTCGCCGACGTCGTGGACAAGATAGCCGGCAAGCCCAAAGACAAGTCCAGTCACCTCTCGTTCGCTCTCAGAGAGGTGTTCGACTGTATCCTCGTAGGCAGTCCCATCGCTTGAGGTTCGAACGATATGGAGATCAAACCGGCTACGGGTCACCTTCCGCCGTCCTTCACGAACCTCTGTCTCACGTCGTTCGATCCAGATACGTTCAAGATTTTCATACTCAAGGAGATCGAGTATCGTATCCATGTGTTCGTTGAACGATTCGATAGCATCCTTTTCGATACGGTCGACACGGGTTCGGAGTTCAGTCAGCCGATCCGAGAGTTTTTCGCGATCTTTCTTAAGTGATTCTCGCTGTTCAATGGTAGATTGATGTTTTTCAATCTGTGCGTCGATCTCTTCGAGTTCGTCTTCAAGCCTCTCGACACGGAGTTCAATACCGTTCGCTTCGCGGTGTAACTCAAGCACTTCATCGTGATCTTCCAACTCTACGGCCTCAGCGTCGGCTTCGAGTTCGTTGATCTCTGATTTTTTCTTTTCAATTTTGTCCTCGAGATCATCAATACGATCCTGTGTGGATTTGATCTCTGATTCAACCTCCGATAACCGACGTTCAGCACGCTCCTGTTCACGCTGTTGCTGCTTCAGCTCAGACTGACGGTCACTTAATTCGGTGATTTGTGTGCGAATTTCGTTCCGCTCGTCAAGCTTTGACGATCTGAGTTCACGAAGCTGGTCGAGAGTAGTCTCGATCCGTTCGGTCTCTACTTCGGATCCACAAGTCCAGCAGACGGTCTCCTCGCCGGCTGTGAGTGCCGCTGTGGGATCGGTTGACCTTGTGCCGTCCGTAAGAGCGTTTTTGATGTCGAAGCTTTTGCCACCAAGGGTTTCTTCGTTAAAGTTGATAACGTTACCGAGTTGATTGATTGTATCGCCCAGAGAGCGTTTGCGTTGGCGTAGTTCATCGAGACGCCCCGCAAGCTCGTCGGGATTTTCTTCGGGCTCATTAACATTAGCACGTGTCTCTTGAAGTTCGTCGCGTTCGGTTTCGAGTTCTGAAAGCGTAGATCGTTCAGTTTCGAGATCGAACTCGAGGGCCTCCAACTCAGATCGTGCGTCCCGAACGCGTTGGAATGCATTTTCGAGTTCCTGCTTTCGAGTGTGACTTTCTTCGACGCCAGCGTTGAGTTCCTCGAGTTCTTCCCGGGTAGCCTGGAGTTTCTCACGTGCTGCTTGGAGTTCTTTTTGCTTTTCTCGCCGGTCTGTTTCCAATCCCGGGAGTTCTCGTTCGAGTTCGTCCAGTCGTTTGATCTCCGTCTCAAGATCGTCACGCTTCTGCCTGCACGCTTCAATCTCTGCCTCGATACCGTCCGTGTCGATCGGTCGCATTATAATCTCCCGAAGATCATCACCTCGTGCGACTGCCTGGCGTGCCTCATTGCTCTCAAGCAAAAACGCGAACAGATCAGCTACTTCTGGGTCATCAAGATACGGATTTCCATCGAAAACGACTGTCCCATTTTGCCGGGCGAGTGTTCGTGTGTAAGTCTCATCCCCGAATTTGAGAGTTACAGATCCCTCTTCGGCGTCGCCCTTGAGGGAACTTCGATTGCTTCCGAGTCCAGCCATTATTGCCCGCATAAGCGATGTACGATTTGTTGCGTTGCGCCCCTCCAAGATACAGACACCTGGTTGTATGATAACCTCACTCTGATTAATTCCGCCAATATTTTCAACGGTGACGTGAACAGTGGGTTTTGGAATCTGATTATTTGTCATCAACAAATCAAGCCAAATCAGGAATTTAACTCTTTCTTTTTGTAGGCACCCATATTATCAAGAGAAACGTTGCTGCATAATAAACGATGTTACACTGAAAGAGCCAGGAGCGTTCGTATCGCCCCCATTTTCAACAAATTAATTGATATGTATGTTGCGTAGTACTCAAGGAGTTCGTTATGGTGTAGGTTGACTGGTTAATGAATCTGATTTACCTGCTTCTTATTTGCTTCAGACAATTTTGTGTTTCGAGATGGTCGTTACCCCTTGCCAAGTAAAATATGATGTACGGATAGTATTTATTATATAAACACGTCACAGACGGATTCAATGGAATTATCTCCCAACGCTTGATTAACAAGATCCCAGAGTCTCTCAACAGATTCTAAATTCCGATGTCCAGACGACAGAAGCGGATTTCCGGTTACACCCTTGTGAACCGCCTCGGGGTCAAGTCCCGAGGCTTCCTGTTTCTACGACGTTGTCAGACTGCGTCTGACAGCCCACCAGACGCAGTCTGGTGAACGCGCTTTGCAGACACCGTAGTGGTGTCCGTAGGGAGCGCAGTCTCCACAGGCGTGTCTTCGGGCAGGTCAGTGTAATCGGTTTCGAGACCGAACGAAACGAACCAGTCACCGGTTGTCTCTTTTTTGACTGTGACTTCTTTGATGTCCGCTTTGTTCGGGATTTCGCGGTGGTATCGGATTTGACGTCTCCGACCTTGGAGAGCCAGAGTGTTGTGTGTCGGCTACTTGTGTTTTGAGTTCGAAGCTGTCATCAGACTGTCTGGTGACCGGACTGCGAAAACGTTATACACTAGTATTCTTCCGGTGATTTCCACTTGAAGTTCCCGACTTTGTCACCGTTTTGTTTCTGCTCGGAGAACTCATTAAGATTCTGACAGAACTGTATAACGGTTCGTTGCAGCGTCTTCGAATTGACTTCCGAGAAGATGGGGAACTCGTCTTTCCAGCCAGGGAGTCGGTAGTGGTGTTTGTACACGGATCTGATGTCGTCGTCAACGTTATTGTATTCGTACCGGGTGTAGTTGTATGCTTGGCGATGAATGCCGATGTGTTGTTCCAGCTCAGCCGCTACCTCTTGTGCTGGGTTTGCGGGGAGGCGGTGACCGTACTTCATCGCTGTCACTTAAGATATTATTCGGCAAAAGATAATATTAGGTTTGCTGGGCTACCTTTACAAAATTAATTCTGTAAAGAATATCTAGTTGGGAGTCGTTAATTGCTGTTTGTCGTGATCCAGTTGTTACAGAACGTCTGTCGTTATCTGCACTGAATGGACGTGACGGCACCCTGCCGCGGGGGGCACCGCCTCTTGGAGTAGTCGTTCGTAGAGTTCTGTGAAATGGTGCTCCGTGCTGCTTGGACACCACTCGGAGTTCGCCGAGCCGTTCCAGCGAACCAACCGCTCAACAGCCGGTTCTTCTGGTAGTTGCCCTTGGATCACGGCGGCGTTGGTGGGTGGCAACACCGGCGCGTTGGCGGCTGATCGCCGCCGACAGCAACTGGTTATTGATGGATCTCACGGTTACTGCCTTGCTGAAGTCTAACCAGCCACCGTAGACACAGATTCAACACCTACTCAAGGTGATCATGAGGTTCTGAATGTGATCGACTGGCCACAAGATATTTTAAAATTTTATCGTTTAGACACATATATTGAAAACTTTGAGAGGACTACTGGTATTAATAGATGCAATCACTGTTGACGCTATCGTTTAGTCAAACGGAACGTAAAAACAGCCAAGCAGACTTGCAGTACTACGTTAATGCACTCATAAAAGTAAGTTCACGGTTAAAATTTTAATTACGAAAGATTCAGAGTTTATTTTGTTAAGAACTTAATTAAATGCCCTCATATAGACATTTCTTCATTTGTTCCACCGTGCGAAACACTATACATGCGTGAAAATCATTTTAGCGGACCTTAGAGTTTATCTCGTCCAACTCTGCTGAATCATTAGGCTGCAGTGACTTGGCCCTTGAAATAATGTGGCTTGAGGAATCGTGATGCGACGGTAGTGACTGTTACTTTGAGTAATCCAACGGTAATGAACTGATTACTCGACCTCAGAAAAATAACGAGATACTAGGTATCTACACCGTGTGCTGATTCACCAAGTTATCTCATTTTATCATTTTTGTAAGATCAGAGAAATTCTTAGCAACTTCTCCTATGTTCGTATAAAATGTGGTCTTTTGTGATAGTTCCTGTGTTTGTGAATTTCAACTAAATAAATATTTTTACTCTCTTGTGGTGTAGATTGTTGGTGAGTCACATCATTGCTTCAACAATCACTGTGCTCGGTGCCCTGTTGACTCTCAGGCTTTCAGCGGTGACCACGAGTGCCATCGCTCCAATCCCGTCGTACCTCGAGCCGTTCAAGACCCGTAGCGGCGTCGCCCTCGGTCTCGGAAACATGGCGACGTTTGGTTTCTTGATGGTCGCTGCGACCTGGTATGCGGAAGTCCTCGCCGGGGTCGCACTCCCCACAGTCGCAGTCCTCGTCGGATTCGCCCTTGCAACCGTCTTCGGACGGAGTCTCGGTGGTTGGCTTTCTCGGGAGTTTGGTGAACAGAAGACCGTCGATGGATCTCTCATCTCACTCTCAATCGTTCTCGCCGCACTGTCGCTGGCGATCGCTGGTGAATTGACGGTTCTAATCGGTGTGGGCTTGGTCGCGACAGGATTTGGCTTTGGCGTTCCGTTCGGCCCACTGTTTAGCCTGGCGTTCTCGGAGCTTTCCGACGATCCGGGAGTTACTCTCTCTGGAATGTTGGTTGTTGGAAACAGTGGTGCACTGGCGTATCCGTGGCTCGTTGGGTGGTTACTGGCGGCGACGGAGAGTTACGCCGCTGGGTTTGGGGCCATGGCTGTCTCCGTCGGAGGAATCTGGTGCCTCTGGCGGTTGGGGATTCACAGATGAATAGCGCGCCGTGTGCGGCCGTGCCAGCTCACTCCGGATCGCACGGAGACGATCCGAGATGGTTCATACAGAGTGCCGCTCGGGACGATTCGAGAATATACCAACGAAAACAATCACGACTTAGCCACGAACGCTGCAATCCGATTACCGCGGCTGAATCGGGAGTTCGATGTGCGTCGGGTAAGCTGAGTCGTGATGAACGGTGTTCGTCGCGACACGATACTCACGATCGCCGTAGAGCGGACCACCGGTGTTGTGGTTGACGTCGAAGCGTGGGTAGTTCGACGAGGAGATATCCAGTCTGATTCGGTGACCTGCCTTGAACACGTTTGCCGTTGGGTAGGGCTCCATCTCGAACTCGTAGATTCGACCCGGTTCGAGCAGTTCGGGTTCGTCGCGGTAGCCGCGGAACCGGCCGCGACAGATCGAATCACAGAGATTTACAGCGAAGCCGTTCGGGAACTCTTTGTTCGGTGGATACTCATCGATCAGTTTGGCAGTGAAGTCCGTATCCGGTCCATCGGTGGAGCCGTACACGCAGACGTGGATCGGGCCCGTTATTTCGACATCCTCCTCGAGCGGCGGCGTTCGGTAAGCAAGGACATCAGAGCGGTTATCGAGTGGACCGAATGGGGCCTCATCACCGAGCGTGTCGGGACGAGTCCGCTGATCATATCCCCCGCGGCCAGTGAGATCCTGCAGTTTCCGCTGGGCGAGTGGGTACTCGAGGATGTTCTCCTCGCGCTGTTCGTAGGTGATGTATGAAGAGCAATTCCCACCGAGGGTTGGGACGGGGTTGTGGGGATCGAACTCGTAGCTGGTTGAGGATTCCTCGGTGGTCGGTTTATCAGTCGAGAGCGTCCCATCTGCGTGGACGTAGTACTTTTCAAAGCTGGTGTCAGGAAGGGGCCACGCGTCGCCAGATTGCCACTTGCCGCCATGGAAAAGTCGGCCGTTACGTCTTTGCGATCCGTCGCCGTCCCCCATCTGGAAATACTGAACTGTTGGCTGATCGGACCAGGTGTTCCTACCCTTGAGGTAGTGGTCGAAAAATCGAAGGCGAGTCTCTTGATAATCGCGCAGACTCTCCTCACCGAACTCGAGTTCACCGGAGTAGGACTTGTTCCAGGAGGGAAGTGGATACGTGTTCCAGCCGTGTGTCCACGGTCCCATGAGCAGGAAGTGGTCGCTGGATTTGCGTTTTGCGAGCGACTCGAAATTGTCGCAAGTCGCCTTCGTGTATGAATCGTACCAGGCACCCGCATAGACTGTTGGAACGTCGGCGCTCTCTTCGTAGTAGGCTTCGAAGTTGAGGCCCGGTTCCTGCCAGAGTTCGTCGCTTGCGCTCCCCTGTGTCATAATGTCAAATACCCACTCTTCGTATTCGGGGATATGGCGCAGCGGCGTCTGCCTCTTTTGGATTGGCCCGTTCTCGAGAATCTCGCCTACGTCGACGTTCGCCAGCCGTTGTTGGATGTCAGTGTCTTCGAGGGCTCGCTTCGCAAAGCCACCGCCAAGCGTATACGCCCAGGCGAGCCAGCGGAGTTCGAACGCGCCGTTGTGGCGGAATGTGGCTTTCCGACCGTTGGCGGCACCCTGATTAACGAACATTGCCTCTAGGTGTGGAGGATCCTGGGTGGCGAGAGCGTTCTGAACCCAGGCGCCGTAGGAGGTTCCAATCGTGCCGACCTGACCGTCACAGTAATACTGCTCGGCGAGCCATTCGACGGTATCGTACCCATCTTCGGGTTCGTTGACGAAAATGTAGTAGTCACCTTCGCTGTCGAAGCGGCCGCGACAATCCTGAATCGCAACGACGTAGCCGCGTTTTGCGTACCACTCACCATGACGTTCCATACGGCCGCGCTTCCCGTATGGTGTACGGTCGAGCAATGCTGGTTGTGGATCATCAACCGGCTCACCTGTCTGCGGGTCTGCGGGAAGATAAATGTCGGTCGCAAGACGGACGCCATCGCGCATCTCGACCATTACGTTCAACTCTGCGTGGACTGCGTACTCGTGTTCTGACACCATTACTCCTACAATAGCAGGCATGGTTTAATAAATCAACCTACGTTTCGACCAGCGCTCGCCGCAGACACCAACCGATGATAATCTTAGTATTTCCTATCACTACTTCTGGGGGTTAATCCGGCAAGCTGATTGCCACGGCTGAAGAAACAGAGCGATGAAAGAACTTGCGCACCACCACGGAGATGCAGCAGGGTTTCTCAGGGCAACAACGAGAGTTCCACGGGTCACCTGACCCATGGTTGTTTACAAGAGGAATCAGAGGATGACGGTCAGATTTCAACACCTGAGCTATAGCGTGGCAAATAGTTCCGGCCACCTGGCTCTGCAAGTAGTTTGCCATTCTCGACAACTACTTGCCCACCAACAATAGTATGTGTTGGAAGGCCCGTTAGTTCTTTACCATGGAATGTTGAATAACGTGGTTCCATAGTGTGGTAGAAATCGTCATCCACAATAGCACTCTCATTCAGATCAACAATTACCATGTCTGCGTCTGACCCCTCTACAAGTGCGCCTTTGCGAGGGTAAAGTCCCCATCGTTTAGCGTTATTTGTGGAGCAAACCTCAACGAGGCGTTCCATACTAATCCGATTTTTATTGACTCCTTCACTCATCATAACTGGGAGGAAGTATTCGATACCGTTGTTATCTCCGGGTATGGCATCCCAAATGTCTCCATATTTACCAGTATCTTTTTCTTTGAATTCGATTTTATGTGGACAATGATCAGTTCCAACGTAGTCAACGACACCCGTCCGAAGTCCTTCCCAGAGGCGCTTCTTGCTCGATTCATCACGAAGCGGTGGCGATATTTTACCCCAGATACCCAGCTCGTCCTGATCAGATGTATGTGTAAGGAATGCTGGTAAGGTTTCTGCGTGGAGATTTACTCCTTGTTCTTGGAATCTTTCACATATATCAACGCCCTCGCCCGTGCTCATGTGAACGATATAGGAACGAGAATCGGTGTACTCAGTGAGACGTCCAATCTGCTCAATCTGCATCGCTTCCGCGATGTTTGGCGACGCTTCGCTCCAAGCAGCAAGGTCATTCCTACCCTCATCCTGTAGCTCTTTGCGTCGCTCAATCGCTAGGTCTTCATTTTCTGAGTGGAACATCACAACCCCACCAGGAATCTCCGAAACTCGATCAAGTACTTTGTATACCCTACCTGCATCGGAGTGGTTAATCCCTAGTTCGGGCGAGGCGTGTTTATACCAATTGAAAAATACTTTGTACGATCTAATACCCTCTGCAGCGAGATCTTCGATTTCTTCGACGTGGTGGTTCTGGTGAATAATGGCGTGATACGCAAAGTCGATATAGGAGTTCTCCGAGCCTGCTTTTTTAAAGAATTCCATATCGGGGATATACGGCTCTTGTTGTAACAGAAAGTTAACGACTGTCGTCACTCCACCATGGACAGCGCCTCGGGTTTCTGTCTCGAAGTCATGCTTAAGACCCTCATGATACTCGTATTCGTACCGCGACAGTCCCCAATGAACGTGTGGATCTATGAATCCTGGAATAAGATAGTTTCCTTCGGCGTCAATCTCGGTTTGTGCCGGTGGTAGCGTGGTAGATGCGCCGACTTTGACAATCGTTCCATTATTTGCCGCGACGCCCCCGTGGATTGTTCCAGTTGGTGTAACGACACGTGCATTTACAACACGGATGTCAACACATTTGTCATCCATACTTGCCCAACCAATCGAATATACTTTACTCTTTCTAGATTATGATTTATTAGTTCAAATTCGAATTCGGTCTGAGCACAATATTTATGCTTCTAACCCATCTTATTCGAAGTATGAGTGAGAATAACATGGCTCTTTCAGAAATGCCTAAACCTGACCGTGTCAAAATCACAATTACTGTTAATGGTGAAAAAATCACCGAAGAAGTAAGTCCTCGACTCAAACTTTCCGATTTCCTCCGAAATACCTGCGAGTTGAACGGAGTTCGAGTTGGCTGCGAACATGGTGTCTGTGGTGTTTGTGCAGTCACGATGGACGGAAATCTAATGAAAAGTTGTCTTTCCTATGCCGTCCAAGCCGATGGTTCAGTCATTGAGACTGTCGACGGGCTTGCAGAGGACGGCAGTCTCCATCCTGTTCAACAAGCATTTCATGAATCACACGCGCTTCAGTGTGGGTTCTGCACTAGTGGATTTGTTATGGCGACAAAAAACCTCTTAGATGAAAATATTGATCCCAGCCCTGAAGAGATAGAAGCGGCACTCGCTGGGAACCTCTGTCGCTGCACCGGCTATAAGAACATATTCAAAGCCGTCGACCGCGCGGTTGAACTTATGGAGGAGTGATTATGTCGAAATCGTACGTGTCAAGTGGAAATAAGGAAGATACTAGTCACAGAGATGATCAAAAAAGTAAAGAATCACTTACGGGTACGTCTTATAACCGGGTAGAAGATCATCGCATTCTCACGGGTGAATCCGAATATATCCACGACATCACGCCGGACGACTGCCTCCATCTAGCGATTGTACGAAGCCCACATCCCCACGCAAAAATCAAATCTATTGACACCAATGAGGCGAAATCTCATCCAGACTGTGCGCTCATTCTTACTGCAAATGACATCAAGTCCCAGTATAACCCTATGCCGACCGGATTGGGGAAGATATACACCGATACTGAGAGTGATAATGATGAACCGATAGAGTTGCCAGAGTGGGCACTTGCGAATGGACGAACTCGCTTTGTCGGTGAACCAGTTGTAGCAGTCGTAGCAACTGATCGGTATTCGGCTGAGGACATCGTCGACCTTGTGGAGGTTGAATACAAGCCGCTTAAACCAGTGACCGATGCTATAGATGCGCGTAAAGATGAAGTCATCATTCATCAAGGAGTTGGGACGAACGTTGCCGACACAGAGTCTTTTGAGTTTGGTAATCCTAAATCAGCCTTCAAAGATGCTGACTATGTGATTCAAGGAGAGTATTCTTGGGGCCGGATATCTGGTGTGCCGCTTGAAACTGCCGGAGTTGTCGCAGAATATGACAGAGACACCGACTCATTTAGTATCGACTGTAATATACAGCTGCACACACTTGTTGACGACACGATTTACAGGACATTGGGGTATGATCCCAAGGACGTACGTGTGAATGTGCCATCAGATATTGGTGGTAGTTTTGGTACGAAAATTGCAATTCATCGCTACTGTTGTCTCGCAGCGATGGCAAGCCAACAAATTAATCGACCGGTAAAATTTGAAGAGGATCGGATTGAAAATTTGATTGGCGGCGATATGCACTGTTCAGACCGTGAATACAAAATGCGTATGGCTGTCGACGAAGATGGGACGATGCGTGGGCTTGATATCTGGTTTATCGATGACTTCGGCGCGTTTCCTCGTTACCCAGTCAATCAAGTGGTTAAACCGCTATCAGTGTTAACGAACTCGTATATGATTGAAGATGTCAGCTACGAGTACGAACTTGTGCTCACAAATAAGACCTCTCAGACTGCCTACCGTGGATTCGGTGTTCCACCGCACATATATGCTATTGAAATGATCATCGACGAGGCTGCTAGGGAGCTAAATATAGACCCTACTGAATTTCGCCGTCAAAATTTGATCCAACCAGAACAGATGCCTTACCGACTTCCATCTAAAAACATCTATGATTCTGGTGACTATCCACAGATACTCCACCGGGTCAATGAACTGATTGACACCGAGCGGGAAGAAGGAGGTCTGCTAGATCCACAGATTGTAAAAGAAAAACGAACCGAAGGTAAATACAGAGGTGTTCAGCCGGGTGTAATAATTGAACCAGGTGTGAGCGGTTCTGATTGGACTGATCGCCAACGGTCAGATAGATCACAACTATCTGATCGAGACCGGTCAGACGTTGAAGAACTCCCAGAATACCTCCAGGTTCGCATTGATGAGGATGGTTCGGTGACGGTATTATTAGCTGCTGACTCATCAGGACAAGGCCATCAGACAATAGTCTCACAGCTTCTTGCTGATGAACTGGAAATTTCCCCGGAAAAAATAAATGTAGGCTATCTTGATAGTGTTGATGCACCGACCGTGTATGGAAGTGCAGCATCACGTATGGCAGTCATGCTATCTGGCGCAGCTACTGGCATAGGAGAGAAACTCACTAATAATCTCCAATTGCTCGCCTCAGAACATTGGGATTGTCAGTTTGGAGAGGTTCACTATCGAAACGGCAGCGTCGAACGTATCGGTAGTGAAAATAAAATCTCGATCGGAGAATTGGCAAAAATAGACGCCGATCGTGCGCCTGACAAGCGGTTAATCGATGTTAGTTATAAATATGATCACCCTGCAACTAATATTGAGGCGTTCGACGAAGCATTCGCTGAAAAGCTCCCTGTATATCCTACCGCTTCTTTTGGTGCGAATGCACCGATCGTAGAAGTCGATATCCACACCGGAGACGTTGAGATTCTCGCCTTCTACACCGTTCGGGATTGTGGGACAATGCTAAATCCGATGATTGTTGATGGACAAGCACACGGCGGGATTGCCCAGGGAATTGGGGCTGCACTCCTCGAGGAGTTTGCCTACGACGAGAGTGGTCAACCCCAAGCAACAATGCTTGACGAATACTTACTTCCTTCAGTGATGAATGTGCCACCCATTATTATGGAACACACGATTACACCGTCACCATTTACCGAAACCGGCGCAAAAGGTGTTGGTGAAGGAGGGATGATCGATGCTCCTGCATCAATCGCTAGCTCGATCAATGATGCTTTAGAGCCGCTAGGCATCGTTGCCGACCGAATTCCAGTTACTCCAAACAGGCTGCGTCAAAAGCTTCGAGACTGCGAGTAAAAGGAATTAGTACTTCACAAAGCTGGTTAGTTAGAACGTTGGCTTGTAGAAAGTGTGTCTAATACCCAACAAGCAGACAGTGAACTTCACGACGACCAGCTTTTTATTTTCTCGTCAACACCGTTGACGAGGAAGTTGCCCTTGATGTCGCTGCCAACGCTCAAATCAGTGCTCAAGACATCTACAAAATCCTCCGCGGCGCCTGCGCTGACGGGGCCTCAACCTCTACGCTCTGCAACTTCTAGTAAGGACTCATCGGCTGCCAACACAGTTCTCTACCCCACGGAAAGCCTCGGTGCTTGACCCCCGAGGCGGTTCATCAAAACAGTGTTAGTGCTCGGTCCAGGGAATATCGTCTTCGTCAACCCCACATGCCCGGGCGTACGACTGCTCCAGAGATCGGCGTGTGTATTCTCCGGCAACCTCTCGCCGATATGCAGGGTCTGCATGCAATTCGTCTGTTGGATTTGTTGCATCTATCACTGCATCAGCAGCAGTCTTCAAATCATTATCACTGAGTGAGCCCCCCTCAATGGCCTGTTCAGCCTCCGGCACCCGGAGTGGAACCGGGTTCGTATTCGCCAGCGCTATGCGAGCCGATTCGATCACTGGAGAGTCTGCTTCTGGGTTTTTGACCCGAACAGAGGTCGCAGCACTAACGATTGGCCACTTCTGTGCAGCTCGTTTGAGTCGAACAAATGCCATACCTGTTCGAGCAACTGGAAAAGGATCTCGAGGCACCGATATCGATTCGATGAGTTCATCGGATCGACACACTGTTACCCCGTCATCGACAAAGAATTCTCCAACGTCGATGTCCCTAGTCCCCTCAGTAGAGCGAAGCGTGATGACACCTTCTAGTGCAGTGAGTGCTGTCGGAAAATTCCCGCCAGGATCTGCGTTCCCGAGACTCCCACCGATAGTGCCTCGGTTCCTAACGCTTGGCCCCGCAATTTTACCTCCTGCATCGGGGAGCATAGGAAGACACTGAGCCAATTGCTCAGATCGTTCGATCGTTCTATGTCTGGTCATCGCCCCAATCGTTACCATCGTGTCTGTAGTCTCGATGAATGCAAGATCATCGATACTGTTGAGATCAATCAAATGGTCAGGAGTCTCTATTCGTTGAGCCATGACGATTCCGAGTGATTGGTTACCCGCTAGTGGTGTTGATGAGTCGTGAGTCTCAAGCAATGACACTGCGCTATCTATCGATTCAGGACGGTGGTGGGTGAATGGTGCTGGTTTCATATATCTAGTTTGTTGAATTAATGTTAATCATTATCAAGCATGATGGCGTTGGGTGAGTATCGAACACTGTGCATAGTAGTGGTCAAAGAGAGTTTTTCTTTAAACATTGCCTGTATACAATTATATAGCACTATAATCATGTGTAGTAATAATTCTTACCCTATTTCTGGATAGAACGAGTACTTATTTAAGCAAGTATCCTATATTGTAATTGTATGCTAGATGGATACGAGATGTACGACCTTACACAGCCGTGGTCACAGGATACACCAGCGTGGCCAACGTACGATAACCCGAAAATCTGGTACGAAAAAAGCCTTGATACGGAAAAAGTAAATGGCCAAAAAATTGAGTTTATGAATCATACTGGCACCCATTTAGATGGTGAAAAACACTTCATTGCAAACGGACGAGATATTGAAAGCGTTGGGCTTGACGAACTCGTCGGTGATGGGGTCGTCGCTGATATTTCAGACCATGTTGGTGAATACGACATATATACCAGCGAAATGATCGAAGATGTATGTGATGTTCGCAAGGGCGATATTCTGTTCGTTCATACTGGCTTCCAAAAATATGCATGGCACAGGGAAGAAGCCGATCCACATAGATTCTTTTGTAAACATCCAGGTCCGAATAAAGAGTTTGCTGACTGGTGTAAAGAGATGGATATCAACTACCTCATGATCGATTGTGGAAGCGCAGATCACCCGATGAATACGGTAATTAGAGATATTCGTCCGGATCTAGCCGAAGAAGCAGCTGAACATCTCGGCGTTGAAGATCTTGACGATGTTTTCCCACCGGAAGGCTATCAGCTCATGCATACTGAACTCTTCCCGGAAGGAATCATCCACGTTGAAAACGCGCAAGTTCCCGAGGAGTTGCTTAATGAGCGAGTGCAACTTGGTACTTTCCCGTGGCGGTTTCGTGGAGGCGAGTCAAGCGTGAGTCGGTGTGTCGCATTCAAAGAAAGCTGAATCAAACTGATAGCAGACTGACGCCAGTCCGTGGACTTTGTCAGTAAGCTCTTAGTAGAGGATTTTTGCTTAGTCACCGAAATTAGCTTGCGGTCACAGAGGGAGCGAGGAGGGAGTCCACGGCTTTAGCCCTGTCTATTATCCACAAGTTCTAACTCTGTAGCTGACGAACTGACATCTGGAGATAGGGCGTCGTTCACGAGGGAGAAGGCAAAAATTGACGAGAACGGTCAGCTACGTGAGATAGATGTTTCAAGACCTATCCGATCAGCCGAGTTCGGCGACAAGCGACTTACCGGCCGACTGGTTCCACTCGGGAATGAACTCGGTAGGCGAGTTGCCGAGTCCATCCTTGGGCCTGCGAAGACTCAGTACCTCACAAATCAGCCCCAGCTAACTGGCGTTGAAGCGTGATGTGCCGACGAATCAGAGCTGAATCTATTCTCCGTGGATCTACCCGACGACAAGAGACGAGAGGCTGTCGCAGTCGGCGGCGATCAGCCGCCGACGACGACAGTGTTGCCACTGGTTGAGAGGGCGTCCTCGGTCACCGGTTACCGTTAGATGCAGTCATCCGGTGGCCGATTCGCGGGGACGGCCCGACGCACTGCGAGGGCCCTCCACGCTGCCCGAGTTACCATATCGATGAACTCTTCGAAGGGCCACCACCAGAGGCGACGCCCGCCTCGGCGGGGCGTCGCCACGTATTTCCAGTGTAGGTACCGCCAGACGTTCTGAAGCAGCAGGCTGAGAATGACGAACAACAGCCTTCTCGTTGGATCTTGCTTCGTCGTCGAGATGATCGTTGATTCGGAGAGCCGGTAGCTCGCTTCGATCCCGAACCGTTTGCTGTAACGGGATCGGGCCTGTCGAGGTTCATCGACGAACGTCGCGTCGACGGCGTAGCCGTGGCGCGCCACTCCATGCTCTCCGTACCGCCCGTTCTTGTAGGTACAATCGATCATCACCGGGAATTCGACGGTCCACTCGTGCTTGCCGTAGGACGTCGTGAGATCGTGAGTGATCTCACGACTCCAGCCTGTGCTGAGTTCGTTTTTGATCTTACGTCCCCACTTGATCACCGGAACGATGTACGCGAAATTGTGTGCTTGAAGCAACGTGAGACACTTGCGGTCGTAAAAGCCACTGTCGAGGTAGACCGTTTTGACGTCGAAGTCGAAGTTGTTAGGCAGTCCAAGGAACTCAGCGAGGACATCGCTGGCGGTGTCGCCGTCGGTGAGACGGCGCACCGCCAAGGTGTATCGTTTCGTTGTTCACGCGTGCGTAGAGTGTGGCGCAAGCGTGGAACGCAGCTGTTCCTGCTTTGGCTTCGCTGTAGTAGAGGCCGTCAGTCTCGTCTTCGTCACCGTAGTAAGGTCGCAGGTGGAGGTCAGCGACGACCTCCGCCTGCTGGGGAAGTGTTTTGAGGATATCCTGCTGGAGAAGCGTGTTCCCGGTTGATTCTGCGGTTTCGGGGTCGAATTTGGTGCGCAGGTGATAGAGAACATCGTTTCCAGAAGGTGCATCTACACTCTTCTCGCAGAGTGAAGAGATTGAGGTCCCGGCGGCGGTTGCGCCGCCGAGGACCTCGAAGATGTCCTCCGGATCGATTTCTGCGTTCTCACCGAGGTCTAGCGTGAAAGCTCCGGTGAGAACGTTGACGAGAAAATTAAGCAGCTGGTCTTCGTAGATTTCACTGTCCGCTTGCTCTGTTTGTTTAGACACAACTCAGCAAGTGCACTTCTCAACTAACGGCTCTGTGAAGTACTGAGTTTGGGGTCGGCGGGACGGTAAATATCAGTCGCAAGATCAACACCGTCCCGTGTCTTGATGATGACGTTTAGCTCTGTGTGCACGACATAATTTGAGTCTGCTACGATGAACATACTGAGAGCCAATATGCATATATGTTTTCATTCCTACTCTGAATCGACGAAAACACACTATTTGACCAATATTGGCCTCTTTCTCGGTGCTTAACGTAGGAAGTTCTAATATTATCTTGGGTTGAAGTTTGGAATTTGGCACTTTAGCCCTATTTCTAGCGCGTAGTTAGATGTTCACCGAGTATTGCTTCAGCTTCGTTAAGTTTATACCAGTATGAGTTTATCTTGATCATAACTGTGCGAGTATGTGGTACGCTCTCGTACAGCAGTTCAAATACTGGTTTAGACCTACAAAAATGACAAACGAAAATACTAATACAGACGCGCAAACCGACGGTGGAACTGTTTCCCGAGAAGAGGCTTCATTCGTCGAATACGGCATTGATGACAAACCCCCAATCGGTGAATCAGTTGTTCTTGGCATACAGCACTATTTGACGATGATTGGTGCGACAGTCGCTATTCCATTAATTCTTGCCGGAGCGATGGAAATGCCTGCCACTGAAACTGCTCGCCTCGTTGGGACATTCTTTGTTGTGTCTGGGATAGCAACACTAGCACAAACAACCATCGGTAACCGATATCCGATTGTCCAGGGCGGAACGTTTGCATTGCTTGCCCCAGCGCTTGCAGTTATTGGTGCACTCGGAGCACAAGGAGTCGGATGGGAAGTAACAATCCTCGAGTTACAGGGTGCCATCATTGCTTCCGCAATAGTACAGGTTTTCATCGGCTACCTTGGTTTGATGGGACGACTCAAACGCTTCCTATCTCCGGTTGTTATTGCCCCTGTAATCGTCTTAATCGGGCTCTCGTTGATTAGCGTCGCTGATGTAACCCGGCCGGATCAGAACTGGTGGCTGCTTGGACTAACGCTGTTTCTGATTATCCTTTTTTCGCAGTACTTGGATCAGTACAGTCGGTACGCAAAGCTGTTTCCAGTGTTGCTTGGGATTGCAATCGCGTGGATTGTGGCTGGAGTGCTAACAGCTGCTGGAGTCTACACAAGCGAATCTCATGCCGAACTTGGATACATCGATGTTGGCTTAGTTACTGAAGCACCTTTAATTCAACCAGTGATGCCCTTCCAGTGGGGAATCCCAGAATTCACCCTCGCTTTTGCGGTTGGTGTCTTCGCAGGGGTCATCGCGTCAATGGTTGAGAGCATTGGCGACTACTTTGCAGTAGCTCGAATTTCGGGTGTTGGTGCACCAAGTGAAAAACGAATCAATCATGGTATCGGAATGGAAGGAATCGGAAACATCTTTGCTGGAATTATGGGTACCGGTAATGGTTCAACTTCGTATGGTGAGAATATTGGTGCAATCGGAATCACCGGTGTGGCTTCTCGATACGTCGTACAAATTGGTGCCCTCGTAATGCTTATTGTTGGATTCTTTGGACCTTTCGGCGCACTCATTACAACCATTCCCGGACCTATTGTTGGTGCGTTATACATTGCGATGTTTGGACAAATCGCAGCTGTTGGCCTTTCGAATCTCAAGTATGTAGATCTCGATGCTTCTCGAAATGTATTCATAATTGGAATCGCGCTCTTCCTCGGGCTCGCGATTCCAGTTTACATGGAGAATGTCGGTGGAGCAGCCGAGTTTCAAGAGATTGCTGAGGGAGCTGCAGTAATCGGCCCGATTCTCGGACAGCAGATCGTCTCAGATACTATTTTCGTTATTGGTTCGACGACTATGGCTATCGGTGGTGCCGTTGCATTTGTGCTCGATAACACGATTCGAGGAACTCCAGAGGAAAGGGGAGTCACGCAGTGGGAAGAATTGGCAGAAGACGAATCGGAGTTTGTCACGTATCACGAACGACTACTTTCTGACAACGATTCCCTCCCGGTAGACAAAGCAGACTAATGTAAACCGGAATTCTTTCCACTACCGCGAAAAATAATTTGATAAAGAAACATTGAAAAATCCAGCCATCTTATATAGATAAAATGCCACGTAGAGATAATCTTGATTTGAAAACCGGTGAAAATCTTCACTATAGAGGCAACCTTCGACATGGCGATGAAGTTGCAGTAACCGAAGGCCGACTTTTGATACGAACTGACGGCGAGCTTATCAGTGTCCCATACACCAATGTTAGCGAGATCGATCATGACTCGTTCGACTGGTTTCTGGCCATTTTGAGTGTCTCACTTACCATTTTTGGAATATACTTTTTAAGCCAAAACCCACTAGTTGCTGGGTTTTTTACCCTTGCAGGAGTTTGGAGTCTCTACAGAACTTACCGACACCGTGATCTCATTCGTGTACATACTCACAGTCAAGCAAAACCAATCGATATCTACCCGGAAAACGTTGAGGCGGTTTATAATGAATTGGAATCCGCCATCAGGTTGGTGAGGACAACTCGGGATGAGTCATCGACTCACGAATGAAGTCCTGTCTCTTACCCATAACTCAACTCTGACGAGAAAAACCAACCAAATTCGATCCGAGAATAAATAATAAGTCGAAAGCAAGTGATTATTGGCACTTCCTTACGAGTCTCACAAGGTAGTCCAGTTTGTGACATCCTCCCCGTCCTAAACGGAGAGGGACTACGTCACTCAAGCAGTCGGGCTACGCCCGACGACGGGGCTTCCCACACGGTGGGAATGCCAGTTAATCGTCGTCGCCAGAGTCACAATCGGTACTTCCCGAACGCCACTTCGTGAGCTGTGCTGAGGCACGCTCCATTAGATCAAACGCTTCGTGGTTGCTCTGTGAAGAGCGAATAGAGTTCACAAATCAAGAGAGCCAAGCAGAGAGAACTCACGTAGACTTCAGAGACGAGTGCTGTAGCTCAGCAGACGCTTACCCGAGGCCGCATAAGCCAGCCCGCGGCCGGTGTGTACGCTTCTGGTACACCGACGCCGTTCATCTCAATCTCCCAACTCCGTTCTAATTCCTCCTCTAATGCGTGTCTAATCCAGTCAGAGAGGGTTTTGAACGTGAACTCTTCGGGCAGGTCGCGCCCGCCCCGACGTGGGCGGGCGACGACCGCCCATCGAAGCACGAGCCAGAGGTTCTCCAGCAAGAATCCGATCAAAACGAACGCAAAGCGGACGATTGGATCCTGAGTCGTCGTTACCACTCGTGCTTGGTGGAACACACGATAGCTGGTCTCAATCGCCGAGCGTTTTTGGTAGAGTCGTTCGACCTGCTTCGGCGTGAGATCAGCAGATCGCACGCCACATAGCCTCGAACGATCTCTCCGCTCTAGCCACTCTCGGTTGAGAGTATGGAGCCAGTCCATGACAGTGTCGTCACAGGGAGCCTTGTCGTTGTCTTTGCAGGTTTCCCAGATGGACGTTTGATTGACTGCTGCAAGGGTGACAGCAGGCCAGATCT